>Ga0228711_1008637_pt1 | contig 14186 bp, 11 predicted proteins | sample MedpolnodulmetaG_2_FD_177996 | JGI IMG/M metagenome (GOLD analysis project Ga0228711, IMG submission 177996) | Root nodule microbial communities from Medicago polymorpha collected in Santa Monica, California, United States - brown nodules | ecosystem: Host-associated > Plants > Roots > Nodule...
ATAAATATCACAATAAATCATATAATAAAATATAACACACCACATACTCAACAATAATTATTTAAAATCATATGAAAGACTCTAAACAAATCAGAAATAAATAATTAACAACTAGGGCGTTACACTTGACATTTTTCAACGGATATTAAATTTCGTTGCACTTTTAAGATCGGTTCAATCACTTTTTAAGTTGGTTCAACCGATCTTAAAAGTGTCATCGGAAGTTAACTCCCGCTGAAAAATGCCGAGCGCAAGTTAACTTCCACTGAGTTAATGGAATGAACAATTTTAAAAGGGAGAAAAGTAATTTAAAAAAAAAAATGCCTCCATCTATAAATTAAGGATAACAACTCCCTCAAGTTCTTCAGGTTATCTATAATGGTCACATTTTCCTCTAGATGACACCTCCTTCTCCACAATGTTCGATAATTTTCTTTATTCATTGGTTTGGGATATTTGTTAGTATTCTAGAATGTAAAAGTATTTTACCTTTTTACATACTATAATGCTAACAAAGAGCCTAAATGCAAAGAGAAAACTACAGAACATAATCTAGAGGAAGACTAAGCTAGAGGCGAATATACCGCCCATGATAGGATGAGAATCCAAAGGCAGTTCCTCTCCTCGATTTTAATGGGAGAGTTTTTTGAGATGATCAAAGATTAAGAAACTGACCAAGAAGAGAAAGGATCAACCATCTTTGAAATACACAATTTTGTATTTGGTTTTGGAAAGGGAGGGGGATACTGCTAGGAAAAGTTTTAGTAGTATAATCGTGCTTATAAGTAAGAGGTTTAACTTGTTGGCTTAATAGCAATTTTAACCCCTAACTTTCTCAAAGTTGCGATTTTGGCTCCTAAGAAAAAAACCACAAAACCGCCCCCTAAATTTTGCATTTGTGGCAGTTTTGACCCCAAGGCCAATTTTGACTCGGTCTACGCTGATGTGACATCCGAAGTGTTATTTTTTATTTTTTTTGGCCTTGGGGGGCCAAAACTGCTACACTTGCAAAACTTAGGGGACGGTTTTGTAGTTTTTTCTTAGGGGGCCAAAATCGCAACCTCGTAAAAGTTAAGGAGTGAAAACTGCAATTAAGTCTAACTTGTTTATCCTTTCAGCTTTGGCTATAGTTGGAGTTAGGAAAAATACCGACAACTTAAAATGAAGCACAAAGTACAAAAGTCATATCCAAAAGTTTAACTAAGAAACAAAACTCAAAAAACAAAATTAAAGGTAACTCTGCGACATATGGATGAACAACCAGCACTGTAATGGTTAGAGGATTGGTGACCATCACTAGAGTTGACTATATGAGAATTGGGTTAAAAACCAACAATTAGAAAAGGGTGGAGCGGTTGACGTAATCTTCATCGGATCCAAGATTGACATAAATTCAGTAGTTAACGCTTCCATCGCCGGAGACAGAAGGGTTTGTACCAAACAAGACTCAACAACCTTTATTGCAAACGATGGATTGGTTGCCAAAGCTGGAGTACATGAAACACAAGGTACATGCAGTGAGGATGAAGATGAATCAATATGTATGTCGCATAAGCCACTTGCAACCTTCAAAAAAGACCGTTGCAAAGAAGATATTACCATTAAAGAGATAGAGAGAGGGAGACAATGGAAAAATACTTGGGTGACATTGTAATTGGTGACATTGACGACATTGGTCAACCACAATATCACAAGTCTACAAAAAAACAAAAAAAATATTGGAAACTTCTACGGTACACCCGCAAATTACGGTGTACTGGTACTCTCACTTACAATTTTTATAAATTAACTATCATTTTTTATAAATAAAATAGATGTTTGTTGACATATATATTTTAGGAAATATCATTTTATAAGAAAAAAAACATTTCATTTTTTATAAAAATCACACTAATTTTTTTTATATTTTATTGTAAAAAATAATCAAAATTCTCTATTATGAGTAATAAGAATTCAGAAAAATCAAATTTTATTGCGTTGACGTTTTTGGTAAATAAGATTTAGTTATTATAATTATAGGTGATAGAAAATAATTTTTTCCTACAAAAAATAACTCATTTAACTATTAGTTTAAGGATTTGGTGTACCAATACACTCAAATTGTTGAGTGTATCATAGAATTTGTCAAAAATCTTGTAACTGCAAACAATTGGATCAAATAATATCATTTGTCTTCATTTGATTGAGTCTGAATTCTGAATATGCAGCATTTCTAGAATTGAGTCCTTGCATATATACTCTAGTGTAGCAACTTTCTTGCTATTATACTTGTGGTCCCATGTCTTCCCATTAAAAGCCTGCATAAATTTTCATCCTTAAAATTTAATCATACATGTTACATACTTCTCCATACTAGAAAATCACAGTGTCACATTTAGAGAATCTTTATCATGAAACATGAAAATTGAAATATAATGATACAGCTATGAAAATTGTGTTGAAAGAATTGGTAATATGACTTTCTCCCAATGTTAGAATCATAGCCGGCATAAAGGACCTTTTGGACCTAAACTTGTGAGAATATGTAGAGAAGTCCAATGGAGAGTTAAAAACCTTAATTGTGGCATATTAGCAAAAATAAAGATACTGCTACTTGATAAATGTATGTTCAAGTAATTATTTAGTTAAATGATTCATAACAAGAAGATGCATATCACTAACTTACAACGAATTTCACTGTTATATGTGACAATTTGCTTCTTTAAGATTTGATGGCATTTCCATATAGAAAAGTAGACACTGATACAAATATATAAAAAATACATAAGAAACATGATTTAGATTTTATTTTATTTTTGAAGAAAAACATGTTTTAGATTTTATTTCTTAATAAAGAAAAATACAATAGAGTAACACATTAACTTATAGCACATTATGATATTGACAAATAAAACCTAAGAATGAAAATGGCTTTAGAAAAACTATCAAACTAATCCACAGTTCCAGACAAACAATACCAATAAAAGGAAAAATGAAAACATAGACCATTATGTATACATTTACACAATAATAGTTAATTGTGCTACACTATCAATACCGAAGCTTCTAATGATTCCTTAATAAAAAGTTCAGGAAATTCCTTCTTCGATTTTGATGCATCCATATGATTAATACTTGGAGAAAAGAATTGAGCCTGTTTTTCATCTTGAGAATTGACCCATTTACAACTAGGGTAAATATAATTCTTACATCTCAAGAATTTCATTGCATGTCACAATACCAAGATTTGTTAAGTTCCACCCTTTGCATTTCTCTTGTACATCTCAATTGAAATAGGTAGAAGTTCCACCCTTTTATCAGACCTTGTTGTCATTGTGATGAAACTATCAGACGAGGCTGGAAATTGAATTCTGAAGCTGCACACATTTTCATATTCTTTTAGAAACGCTTCCACCTGACACCATATCATGATACAAACAAATTTAGCTGATGTAAAAAAAATAAATCTCATAATGTTGTACAATGCAACATAAAAATGCAATTTTTCAATTGTGGTTGCAGTCACAATGGCTGTGTCGCAGCCCTCTATTGCGGAAACCATAAATGGAGGTGGTAGTAAACAGTAGGTGGCCCAACGGATCTTGGAGTAGGCTCTGATAGTGATACCATCTAAAAAATCATGGTTGGACCTAACACTACCTCACTTATAAACAAACTGTCAGACCATCTCCTATCCGATGTGGGACTCTTAACAAGTTGCAAGGTGGTGGTAAAAAAAAATTCACATATATGAAAATCATGTAACATAAAAGAGCAAAATGCAAAATTTTAAGAAGCTTTTGAATGGTGGTCACAGTGACATTGTGGCCGCGCCACATTTCTTGGTATCGCAGAATATTGAATTCAAATACGGCTAATTTAGCCACGGTTACAAGTTCAGTGTGTCCGCAGAGAAATTAAAAGCGTTTTTTAAAACCTCGGTTTTTGGAACGTACCTTCGCATGTGTTCTAAATAGAAATAATCAGTGGAAATTGGCCTGGCTTCAAAATTACCACCACCAAAGGCATAATTGATCTAAAGGAGACACACTCTCTGCATACATCTGCCAATGTTAAAACACCTACAACAATAGGGTGAATAATTTCCCACTTATGATCTTCAAACCATTTCACATTCAATTCACCAATAACACCAGGAGCATTGAAAACATGAGTTGGTTTAATAGTCCTGATATCAACCAAAAGTTCTGATCTATCCTCGAAACATCCTTTACCATACTCAAGTTCTATGCCTTGCTTCTCACATACATTTCCTAAAAGCCCTCCAATCCACCCTGTACCACCATAGATCAAGAACTCGAACGAAGCCTTCTGAGCTGATAAATAGCTGTTCCTCGTAACCGAAGTAACAACTTGGTTATTATTAGCATTGTTTGAATCTGAGCCATCATTATATTTCCAAATTCCTTGCACTGCAAGTATTCTTAGATGAGGAAGTTAAGCTCCAGAAATATCACCCTACCAATTAGAATTCTTAACATATGAATCCATTGTTTTTCTTAAATCCTCTTCCTAACTAGTCTTCTCAAACCAACCCAATTTCTTCAACTTTTTGTCATCTAAAAAGTATCTCTGATCATTAAAAGGCCTATTCTTAACAAACTTAACATGATTATTAGAATCCAATGAAAAAAGCTTACATATATCCTTTGCAACATCAATCACTTTTCTCTCTTTCTTTGTACCAATGTTGTAAACATGTCCTACCTTACCTTTATGAAGAATAGTCTCAAAAGCTTCAGCAACATCTTCACAATAGAGATCGCTTCTAACGTTAGAACCATCTTCACAGCAACATCGATAGATTCGTTCCTTTCATGGCTAAAAGCATAAACTTTGGAATCAATTTCACTAGAAACTGTTTTGGCCCATAAACTTGGTTCCCTCTAGTCGTTATAACTGGTAAACAATATGATCTATCATAAGCCATAACAAGCATTTCGGCACCAGCTTTTGTTGCAGAATAAGGGTTTGTTGGTAATAGCTGAGAGGCTTCATGGTTTCAAACAACTGCATTTTCATCAGTTTCACCATTATAAGTTCGTCGGTGCTAACATGAATATACCTCTTGACTTAATTTTTTGAGACTTTGCAGGCTTTTAAAAGGACATTAGTTCTATAAATGTTGTTTTCGTGAACTCAAAACTATTTCCGAAAGAGTTGTCAGCAAGAGTTTGAGCGGCAGAATTCATTATTATATCAATGGATTCAGTTAATATGATGTAGTTGACTAAGTCAGCACTTCTGATCTGTCTCCTTTGATGAACTTTGGGAGATGAATTTGAAGGAATTAAATTCTGTAGATTTCAACAGTAATCAATTTGTCTAAAACTACGATTTTATATGTTGGGTATTTTTGGATTTGTTTGTTGCATACATGGGATGCTATGAAGCCTGCTGCTCCAGTTATGAGAATGAATTGTAGTTGCAGGACAACTTTAATTAATGAGTTAAGGGTAAGGAGTTGAAGGAGAAAAAATTCTTACCCTTAACTTTAACTTTAAGTTAAGGGTAAGGATGTTAGTGGATTGTAGTTGCAGGACAACTTTAACCTAAAGACTTGATTTCGTGTTTTTCTTTATCAAGATCGTCACAATACACATTTTATAACAATTCGATCATTGATGAGAACTCATATAGCAAAAATTATCTCGTTGGTTTGGCTAGAAGTGAAGGTTCAATAACATAAAGCGATACTGGCGAGCGTATCATAGATTTGCTACATGTTATGAAGCCATTCTCTCATTGCAATTTATTTGTTAAAGGTTTGTTATTGTACAACTAGGAAATTGATAAGACGAGTTGGCCGAAAATGCAACTAGGAAATTGACAAGGCTCTCTCTACTTATCTTGATACGGGTGTTCCTCTAACTCTTGTTTTGGAGGTAGGAACTTGTCTTTTACAATACTTGGCATTTGTCAAGTCAATCTGTTCAATTCATCTTGCATTTGCTGATCTATGTCGATTATTTCATGCATGTGTTGAATCGAAATTTGGATTATGCTGGTAGGAGGTTCATGCTCCTTTTTCAACAAATCTTTATATTTGGAATATGAAATTATATGATATACGGGGAGTGAGGGGAAATGATTTAAAAAATTGTAATCAAAATCGATGGATTTTACCAAAACAAAAATAATGCAAAATATATGTTATAAATTGTATATAGTCATTAATGACTCGGTTTAATGTTCACAAAACACTTATAAATAAATGACTAAAAAAAATGGACAAAATCATTAAAAAAAACCCTTTAAAATCCTGCAATTTTGTATGGATTTCACGATTTTGTGCGATTTTGATGCGATTTTATTAGGAATTTGCATATTTTAGGATTCTGCTATGTATTTGAGTTGTTGAAGGTGAATAAAGTCGCAAAATCCTAGATTTTAGGATTTAAGTCGGAATTTTGACAACAATAATAAGGAGTATTTTAGATGGTGTTAGTGGAACAAACTTGGCGAGGTACGAAACATGTGTTTCAACCATAAAGAGAGACGCTTTTCATTTAACTTTATTATGTTGTATGATGAGTACAATTGTTAAACTATTCTTATATTCTACACATCTAATTTGTTATAATTTCTATTTTTATTTTGTTTTGGAGTGAATTGAAGCGTATTATTTTTTTAGGTTTAATTGCATTTTCGACCCTTCAAATTTATCAATTGAACGATTTTCGGCCCCATAGTTTTTTTTGGAGCTATTTTGACCCCAAGTTTACCCCTTTTCTAATTTTAAAGCTCCTCTTATATGTGGTTAGATTTATTTAAGGTCTATGATAGTAATAGAGACCAAAATCACACAATTGATAAACTTAAGGGGTCGAAAGCCCATAGCCAAATTCATAATCCACTGAAAACACAATGTTTCTCCCACTAACAGTTTGATCTTTGTTTACCTTATTCGTCTAACTTTGTGATCTTGTTTACAGATTGGAATTTATAAATTCTTAAAAAACCCAAGTCCCACATCGGATAGATAAGACTCTTGAGAAGAGTATATAAAGAGGAGGCAATCCTCATCTTACAAGCCGGTTTTGTAAGGATGAGTTATGCCCCAAATTTCAACATGGTATGATATCAGAGCTTGTCGAATTCAAGGGCCGCCTAAACCTATTCACGCACCAAGCCCAAAGAGTGTTGGGCGTGAGGGGGGTGTATTGGGAAAAACCCAAGTCCCACATCAGGTAGATAAGACTCTTGAGAAGAGTATATAAATAGGAGGCAATCCTCACCTTACAAGCCCAAATTTCAACATAACTCACTAAAGAATTAACAATAGACTATCATAAAAGAAACTTTTGAAGTACATTTGAATTCATATTATAATAGAAGTTGACTTAACAGTTAATTCCAGAAAATGCTTTTGGCAGAATCAAGAGAAGAAGAAGCATCATCAACATGCTTGAACTCCACTAGCTCCTCCTGGATATTCATCCAACGTTGCTCACAAATCTTTGCTTCATAAACATTCACCTTCTCTCCAACCTTGGCCTCTAATGTGATGTAATACAACACTCCAGCAACCATTTGCTCTTTTGCATTTACCACCTTCACAAACTCTAGAATTGAATTCTACATTGTATTTCACAAAAAATAAATTAAAAAATTGATAAAAAATAAATATAAATAAAAATTGTATTCATATTTATTTGGGTTTAACTTTCTAATTCATTTTAAAAGAACAACTCTGACCGATAACTCAGAGTTCAGCGGTGAGGTAATAGATTATAGGGTCATGTTAATTGATGCCCCGCTCCGAGATACTGGTTAAGGAAATTAAAAAAGGAAATTTTCAAGTGAAAATAATACTTTTTATATTTTTGAGGAGTTGACAACATAAGTTCCAATGTAATATTTTCTATATTTAATTCCTTGACCAGTACCCTGGGACACCGGTTAACATTTTCCTAGATTATACCACGAACACCGGTACTACCCATGATTTGATAATTATTTATTAAAGTGAATTAACAACTACCGTTGGAATATTCATATTAGCTTTAAAACCACCATAGCCTACAAGCAAAGTAAAGAGACAAGAAAAATACTTCTTTCCATCCTATTTATAAGAAAAAATTGATTTTTTTAGATTTATTAAATAATTATTGTACTTGGTATAGAATATAGACCAAATACATTATTTATGTAATGAGTAAAAAAAGTCAAATATTTCTTATAAATAGGACCGGAGGGAATAACTAGTAACATGTTCCTTATTGTGTTGATCAACAGCAAAACGAGCCAAGCTATCAATTGTAGGGCAGTTATGGCTTCCCTCCACTTCGGTTATTCCTCCAACGAATGGCTCATCATCAGAATCATCCTCTTCCTCTTCCATTTCCAATTTCTTCTTTGCCATTATTCCTCTTTTTTGCATGTGTTAGATAATATTTTTTGTTATTGGAGAATGACAAAGCTTCCATCAAACCTATACTATTTATAGATAATATTCTTTTTGGGAGGTCATAATAGACAACTCTTTATAAATAATTTTTTAACTGCGTTTATTTTACCATTTAATAGGGTGTATTTGACTTTGACTGGATTTATAGATATTTTATATGAAAAAAAAGTTATATGTTTATTTTACCATTTAATATATTAATTTTATATGTAAATTATTACTCCTTAAAATAAAAGATATAAGTTATTATGAAACCATTATAAAATATATTTTATAATCGATAAGTGTTCATTGTACGAAGGATATTTACAAATAATTAAATATAAAATGTCACTTATTTAATCAATTTTAGTGTAATAAAAGGACAAATGGATTATTATAACTATTCTTTTGTGTTTTTAAATTTATTATAAATAAATTAAATAACTATAAGCTAAACTAATATATTTTTCTAACATTTTAAATTATATTATTTGACAACGACGCTAATGGTTTTCTTGAAAAATTGAAGAAGGGGAGGTTTTTATTAATTCAAGTGACGATAATGACCCTTTTTCAACCGTTGCAGAGGAAATTTTAACTTAGTATTTTAAGGTTACAATGCTAAGCTTTTCCTACCGAGCTACCACCTCAAATGTACATAGTTATACAATTTTATTTGTAGCCACTGTTTCAAAATGTATTGCCTAAATACGTTTAAATTTTTTGTTACAGATCAATGACTAACATTGTTTATTGAAATGATATAGATATTTATGACTAATAAATTAATATAAATATAATCATAAAATTACTCTGTTTTTATTTAAAATATTTCATAGCAATTTCTGAAAATATTTCATTGTAGCGTTAAATAATGTTATTGATGAAGTTGTGAGAAATTCTTTGAATCATCAACCGATTCTAACCTTGGTTGCAGACGCTACATCGGATGTTAGAGACATTATTGCTAATCCTGGAGATGTTGATCCGAACTTACATAAGGAATTAGATCTTGTCCAACACTTGTTGATTCAAGGTGAGAATGCAAACGTGCCATTTACGATTTATTTATCTAATAGTCATAAAAAGAAAATTCGAATAGACAGCTTATCAAACCTGCTCTAAGGGTCTTCTTCACTCCTCTCGCTAATGAAGATTATTTACTAGAATATCATGGGTATAGGTAATTCGGACTCTCGAGTTTCCCTCAATGATTTATGTAATACTTGTGGTGATTGAATTTCTTTGTAACCAATCTAAATTTACGTGAAGGAAATTGTTGTGCGGATAAATTAACCACTAATGATCGTAGAATCCCTGGAGTTTCTTGGTTCAGCACTTTGCCGCAAATTTTGTTACATGATTTATATTGGGATAGGACAAATGGTTTCCTATCTACCGTGTTCCTTAGCTTATCATTCTTTTTTCGTTGTTTCTTTTGCTTTTAGAGGGTTTTGGCCTAGTCCCCTATCTTGTATATATATTTTCCTTTTTTTTTTTACTATATATTGAGTAGCTGGTAAAGAATGAGTGTTTCAGTTAGGTGTCAACTTAGTTGGAATGTTTCTTATTCTTCTTGATGTCTAACATATCTCTCCGTTTATCAAAAAAAAAACTTAAATTTTTTTATAAACATTTTTTTTATTTAAATAGTTAATTTAGGCCATTATTTTTCTTCAATAATGATTCTTTTTTATTTATATTTGTATAGTGACCTCTTCGAAGCACAAACTAACTTGTTGGGGTCGATATTATTTTTACTAATGTAATTGAATTTTAAATAAAATAAAATATAATTTTACATAGATAAATTCAACCATGTAAATAATTACATAAAAAACACATTATACATTTTTTATTTTCCAAATGGGTGGTAGTAAAGTGCTAACCAACCCCAATTTGCAACCAATCTAAATTTACCGCAGAGGAAATTGTCGTGTGGATAAATTAGCCACTCATGGTCGTAAAATCCCTGGAGTTTCTTGGTTCAGCACTTTGCCGCAATTTTTGTTACAGTATTTCTATCGCGATAGGACAAATGGTTGCCTATTTATTGTTATTCTTTTTTTGCTATTTCTTGTGCTTTTAGAGGATTTTGGCTCAGATGGTAGAGGATGAGAGTTTAAGTTAGGTGGTAACCTAGTTGAGATATTTCTGATCATTGTTGATGTCTAACCTATCTCTTCGTTTATAAAAAAAATATTCAATTTTTTATAAACAAAATTTATGATTTAAATAGTTAATTTAGGCCATTATTTTTCTTCAATAATGGTTCTTTTTTATTTATACATGTATAGTGACCCGTATCAAGCACAAGTAACTTGTTGGGGTCGATTTTATTCTTACTAGTATAATTAAACAAAAGGAGTTTTCTATGATAACTTACGATAGCCATGAAACCCAGATATTATAGTTATAACACCATATATGGCTTTTATATGGCATATGGTTATTCAAAAAAAAAATATGGCATATAGGGCATTGCTCGATTACCAGGAATGTTTATCAGTGACTTTGTCGCTGAAATTAATCATCATGTCACGTTGGTTGATCCAAAAAATAGACAATTCGATGTTTTGGTTGAGTTGCTCTATGTGATTTTTATCAACTTCGTTTTGGAGGATGGGTGAAGTTGGTGTATATATATCCCACAATGTTTGGAATAAAAATACGAGACAAATTTTACAATGAAGTCAATTATCCTACTTTTAATTCTCCAATGAGATTTACAATTCAACTACTTGATACATTTTGCAGATACTATTAAACTTTATCAAGTTATTCTTCTGTATGATTACGATAGTAAGTTAGTTTTTCTAAACATAACCTAAATTTTCACTAATTTGTCTTTGAAAGATGAATATTAATATTAAATATATGTGTTCAAATTTAAAAGCAAAAAATAAAAAATATGGACAAGGCACGATTGGTATTTTCTAACATATAAGTGACAGTTTAATATAAAATTTCAAATTCGTTTCAATCTTAAAAGATACTTTTTATTTTATTTTAAATTTTAATGGGAGGTAGAAGCCGTATTAGTGGTATTTAGGGATGAGATATTTGTGCCCAATGGAGGATCATTCATTCATTTGAGTATGAAAGGGTTGGTTTGTTGTAGCAGTGTTTTGATGATGATAAGTTTGATGGAAGTTAAGAAAGTATCCAAAAAATCATAATTAGAGGTTGAAGGAGCATTCAAGGAAGAAAACATTAACATTTTTTCCATCAAAATTAACATGCCTAAAAATTATTACTTTACGACTCGACGACTCAAAACATTTATAACATCTATGAATCGATGAATAACCTAATAATACACATGGTAATGATTGAGCTTGTAATTTATTTCTAGAAGATATTTACATGTGGATTATTATTGGCCCAAGAAAGAAGAATCCCACATCTAAAAACCCTATGTTACTGCCGCCGCCACCACTTTGATCCTTGTTATTCCTTGTTGCTATTGCTTTATGATTTTGTTACATGGTTATATGAATCAATCTCATGCGGTTTTGTTGCAAACGAAATACACATAAACATAAGATAATATATGTTTGTTACCCCACTCTTTTAGTTTGATTTTTTTTCTCATCCAAATACAGTACTTCAATGAATATATAGCAAAAATACAGTACCGAGGGAAGAAGATGCTTGCATTTGAATTCATATATAATAATAAATAATAGCAATTGAATTAGTAATCATTTTAGACAAATTGGTCACAAATCTGGTAACTTCTGTTGAATGGGTCAGTAGATGGATCATCATCAACACGCTTAAACTTCGTTAACTCCTTCAAGTCCAACCAAGGCCGATCCCAAATCTGTGCTTCATAGATATTCACTTTCTCTCCAATCTTGGCCTCCAATGTGATGTAATACAACATTCCTGCAACCAGTTGCTGTTTGGCACTTACCACCTTCACAAACTCTTTTTTAGGATCAATCTTCAGAAACCCTAGATTTGCATTCTGCATTAATTTTCACAAAGAATTTTTTTTATTAAAAACATCAAGAAGGAAATAAAATTAAATAGAAAGAAAACAATTGATTGATTCAAGTGTTAAAGGATGTCGACCCTTTAAATAAGGGGTTCGATCCTGACTTGTGTGACCACTAATTTTCCGAAGATCAGTCGTGTTAAACGGCTGTAGAAACTTCGCACCTAGAAAGAACAAAAAAAAAAAAATACAAAAATAAAATAGACAGTATAAAAAGAACCTTTTTGTTATTCTGATCAACAGCAAAACGAGCCAAGCCATCGATGGTAGGGCAGTTTTGGCTTCCTTTTATCTCAGTTATTCCTCCACATTCCATCTTGCGTATTCTATTCACAAAATTCTTCATGGTAACAGCCGGAGGAATAGACTTATTTTAGTGTTTTTGGTACAAGCCAGACTTTATATCATAGCAATAGTTGCTTGGGGAGTAAGATTTGAATTAGTTTTGGTCAAAAAAAAGTTTCGCAATTGCTTTTTCCCTAAGCCACTCAATACAATTTCAACTAATAATAGTGAAGTTTATTTATATTTGGGGTAATAGGTCTTTACCCCCCGTAATATAGGTCATTTTCGGTTTTTCTCCCTGTAAATTTTTTTTTTGATCTACCTCCTGTAAAAAAAAATTGTTTTGATTTGCCCCCTAATAGGCCAAACAAAAACCAATTATTTTTTTTTTCAAGAAATTTTCGTTTTTGTTTGGCCTATTAGGGGGGTAAATCAAAAAAAATATTTTACAGGGGGTAAATAAAAAAAAATTACAGGGGGAAAACCAGAAATGACCTATATTACAGGGGGGTAAAGACCTATTAACCCTTTATATTTTTCATTTTTCGGGAAATTGAGGTTTGAAAAATATGACTTTTTTTTTTAATGAGAAATGTTAGTAGGTTACCTTTAAGGGTGCGTTTGATTTGCTAAAATATGAAGGACAGGAAAGAACAACTCAAGTTATCCAGTGTTTGATTTGTAAAACTGTTTAAGGTACATGACAAACTCGAGGCAAGGGACATGACAAAAACTGATATTTTTGTCCCTCACCAAACCACAACACAACTTTTTGTCCCACGTACAGGTTGCCTAAAATACCAAAATAACATTTCGTCCCCTAAAAATCGTATAAAACAAAAAATTATTCAATGCCATAAAAATTTGTCCTGTGCTGTTCTCCCTTGTATTGTGTTGTTCTTTCTTGTACTGTTCTGTACAATACTTGCTGTTTTGCAAACCAAACGCACCCTTAGTTTAAGAAAATAGTTGAGCTATCCGACCCCCCTAACTTTTAGGGTGCGTTTGTTTCAAGTTATATTCGTATATTTCTGTGAATAAAATAATAGAAATATACATGTTTACGTTGGTTAAAAGTTTACTAAATTTTATTCCCAGCTATAAAATGTTCCTAGAATAGAAATTTTTTTCAAAGAAAAGGGTGAAAATAAAATTCCCTTGAATATGAGAATAAAATCATGTGTAACTATCTATTATTATCCCTATTTTTAAGGTTCCTGCAAATATTATAATGTTAATCAAACATCTTTTTTCTAAATACTTTGGAATACAATTTGCATATTTATATTCCAGGAATTGATCTGTCCGGTGAAGATGGATGAGAGGCAACGGTGGCGGATAATGCTCTGGTGTGACGGTGACAATTTTTGGTACGGTGGCGATGAGTCATCGTGGTGGAACGAAAGGTGTTTGCAGACACGTTAGCACTCCGTCACTCAAGTCAGTAATGGAACTGAAAAAGAGTGTTTTGGTCTACATGGCAATTAAGTTTATAAGCTGGGGGGG
>Ga0228711_1008639_pt1 | contig 14185 bp, 14 predicted proteins | sample MedpolnodulmetaG_2_FD_177996 | JGI IMG/M metagenome (GOLD analysis project Ga0228711, IMG submission 177996) | Root nodule microbial communities from Medicago polymorpha collected in Santa Monica, California, United States - brown nodules | ecosystem: Host-associated > Plants > Roots > Nodule...
TGCAAGGGGGACAGGACTACTTCCGGTTTGTGGAAGGAACCTGTATAATTGCTTGTGTTCTTTCTTCCTCTGTTCTTTTCATTTATCCGCTGCACAAAGACTCTGAACTCACTCAGACTCTGAACTATTTCAGACTCTGAACCTGAGAACTGTTCTTCAGAACATAAAAGAAGTTTTCAAAAACACAATTCAACCCCCCCTTCTTGTGGTTTTTCTCACCTTCATTGTAATGTTTCGTAGTTTTAGGCTTAAAAGCTTGTGATTTTGAGTAAGCTTTAGGCTTTGCAACAACGTTAGACTTTGCAACAGCTTTAGGCTTTGCAATAGTTGTAGGCTTTACAGTTGCTTTAGACTTTTCAGAATGTGAACCTTTTCTGAGTAACCGATGCCTTCTCCTTTATTCCTATTAACACCATAAATCATAAAAGTCACCTTGCTTCTCTCAATGCCATTAATGATAAACTTTTCAAGATAAATTTAATGTTTATCAGAGTGTCTATAGACATCAAAGTATTAAACTTCTTCCAAAATCTGATTACACATTATGAGATTCTCAATTTCAATGTCAAGGCCTTTAACTTTATCGAGAATTATAATGTTTTTGCAAAACTTTAAAATTTCTTGATAGAAGTGATTAACTTTTAATGAGTAAATTCAAAAAATATCTCATCATCTTCTATACATGCATAAGAGTCGGCATCAGAGGATGTTGATGCCATCAGAGCCATATTTGCTTCCTCTTCATCATAGTCAACATCCATATCTTCCCATGTTGACATGAGACTTTTCTTGACCCTTTTCATAAAGCATCCTTATTGAAACTATCCTCTTATGTTTGTTGGGACATCCAACAACAAAGTTTCTAGGCTTCTTGCAGATGAAACAAACCTTTGAATCATCCTTGTTATCTTTGAAGCTTGATCTTTTGGCACCACTTTTTATTCCTGGAAATATTATCTTAATCTTGTTCCAATATTGAAGCCTCTTAGACAAGAATGTCATTTCTTCATCATCAAAACCTTATTTAGCATCTTCTTCTAGAGTGTCTTCTTCAAACTGTATACCTTGAAGAGATTTGATAGATTTTCCCTTTGACTTGAGAGCAATAAACTTATACTTTTTAGATGAATCATACCAAATAGCTCTATTTCATGACTCTTCAGAAAGCTTATTAGGTTCTCCATATTAAGTTTGTTTAAGTCTTTAGCTTCCTGAATGACAATCACCTTAGGTATCCATTTGGTAGGAAGACTCCTCAGAACCTTCTTGACATGATCTGTGTAGTATAACTCTTATTCATAACTTACAGGCCAGATGCAAGAGTTTGAAACCTTGAAAAAAAGGCTTCAATAACTTTATCATCCTTCATTATGAATAGTTCATATCGTTGAACTAGAAGATTAGCCTTGGCTTATTTCCTTTGTCGATTTCCTTCATATGGGTTAAGAAGGGAGATTCAAATATGCTCTTATAAGTGAATTTATCAACAATTTCGGTGTATTCTGGAAAGGGGAGATTTTCAACTAGAATGAACTCTATAATGCTTCTTGTATATCTTTTTTTTTAGCATCAAGTTTTTATATCAGTATTAATTCCATAAGATTTTACTGAAATATCAATGATATTCCGGAGTTCTTCATCAATACCAATGATGTCACTATACATTTTACTTTTCCACCAAGAAAATCGTTTAGCATCTCCACTGAAATTTAAAGGTCTAGCTGAGTATGGATTTTATGAATTAGAGGTGGAGTTGTTATTATCATGATTCATAACATGATTAGAACCAACATTTGAAGTGGTAGCATAATCATACATGTTTTCCGTAGGATCTTAATCTGTTACACTGTTAAATGTTGAATTAATACACGAGCTCTTCTGCCACCTGCGGTGAGAAAAATACAAGAAGGGGATTGAATTGTGTTAATTATTTCTGAAATTTTTTCTAAGAGTTTTAACAACAACAGAGCAAGAGATAAACACACACACACACAGAGAGAGAAAAAGAGAGAGAGAGAGAGAGAGAGAGAGAGAGAGAGAGAGAGAGAGAGAGAGAGATAGCTAGATAGATAGATAAGAGAGACAACACAAGCAAATTATCCTAGTTCACCCCCAATCTTAGGTTAGTCCAGTAAGCTTGCACTTCCAAGGGGTTTTTCACTATAAACACACAAGATTACAATTGCTCCAACACACAAGTTAGAGACTTCCTTGCCTCACACATAAGGACTTGTACAAACAGAGTCTTACAAATGAATTTGTATGTGTTTACACTTTAGAACTCAGAGAATGGTAAACTGACTTTATGTTCAAGAAACTTATGACACTTAAAAAATTCTGAGATGCGAAGTATGTAATGACAAGCCGCAAGTGTACGACTATGTCGGTTTTAGTATAAAAAGTATCGTATCCACCAAAACCAATTTAACAAGTACCGCTTTTCGTTGTTACTATGTTTATCTAAGGTAAAATTCAAAATAGTGGGGTTCTGCACATAAAATAAAAAAGATTTTAATTAATTAATTGACGGGTAGAGATCAAATAGACGGTTTCTGTCGACCTTCGTCACTCGAGTAACTTTGCTCTAATTAAATAGTAACGAGAAAAAATAAAACTTTTGTAGAAAATATTGAACAAGAGACATCGTTTGCTTTCGCAATAGGTTGTCGAAATTTTTAGACGCGTAACTCCCAAGTAGTGTATAATTACAGGCTTAAAAATTCTCTTTTCTTAATTCAATAAATTCTTAATTAAAAGAAAAAATGTGTTTTCGCTTTATCATCTCAATTAAAAATCTGAATTTTTCTAGGTCAGATGTCGTTTTCACTCTTTCGATGCCTAAAACATAATTTTCAAAACAAATGCTTTTTATTCTCGCTACAGTTAAGAAGGGTTTAAACTCAAAGTAAATTACTCAGACATGATAAAATAACATCCTAAACCTATTTTGGACGAATTCGTATTAAAGAGGGCAGATAAATAGAAAAAGAGCCGAACCTGTATAAAAGCTGGATACGTTAAAAGAAAAGAATAGCTACGGCTTGCTATATCACGAGTGGAATGGAAGGGAAAAAGAACACCTTAAGCAAACAACAAAAAGAGTTGTAGCACACAAGCACAGCAACAGTAACGATGGAATTGAATTGAAATATATTGAACGCAGCGCAGCAAAGAGTGAAAAAGAAACATCAATAATTCTCAATTTTAATGGAAATAAATAGGTGTAGTAACAAAAAAATAATTGAAATTGGAACACCTAGCAAAACAGAATTTGTAAAACGGCACCGCAATTCAATTGGAATAAAAGGGAATTCAATCCAAAATATGTATATGATAGGGGTGCCTCAAATCACATAAAGGAATTAGAATTAAATTTAGAGGCACTGCTACAGTAACGAATGCAAAGAATAAAGAAAATATCGTTCAAAACTATTATCAAAACACGACAGCTTGGGTTTTTTCACAATGATTATCTCAATGTCTTTTTATAGTCTAATTTCTCATTGTTTAACTCAGTTGGTAGTGACAATGCATAATATATGCAAGGTCCGAAATTCGAATCCCACCACCAAAAAAAAAAATAGTCTAATTATTCAGCACAAAAATTGTCAAAGGTTATTGGGCTTGTGATGTCGGTCACAATTTCTTTCTTTTCCTCCTTTTTCTTCAATTTTGCTTTTTACACCCTATGTTCCTGAAACACATCAAAATACCAGCAGTAACCGTGCAAAATAAAATAATTGAATCTAAAACAAGTGAAAATTTAACTAATTAGGCAGTGTGTTTAGCATGTTATCATGTAACAATTTTGTAAATGTTTGTGCACTTTTGAATTTGACAGAGTTTTGACACTTGTAAAATATTTGTAGTCTCTTTATTTTCTACAAACTACTCAGATCCTTATATAGGAGAGGAATGAGAGAGACGTTGTTCGAAGAGTGTCAACGCATCAAATTTGTCCTTGAGAAGTTTTGAATCAGATTTGAAAACTTTGCCTCAAATGGATAACATCGTTGAATAATATACTAGAGTAGTTCTTTGCTTCTTATGGAATGATCTGTTACAATCTCTTTATCATTGAAGTTCTTTGTTTGTTTCAGCATGTGGTTAGAAGAAGACAAAAAGTATTACCAGAACTTTGAAAACAATGTTCATTCAGAAGAAGACAAAGCAGGTCAGAGTCTCCAAGACTCCTAACATGTTTGAAGAACTTGCTTATTTTAGAACGTGTTCTCAAGAGAGTATTCAAGGCATCTTCTGAACACAACTTTGACTTTTTATTGACCTTTCTTCAGACAATCTTCTAAGCCTTTAGAAGTTTCCAATGCTTCTCTTGAGTACCAAAATGCTTTCCTTTAGGTTCAGAGCTAGGAGTATCAGAACCAAAATTTGACTTTAAAGTTAAAATTTAAATTTACGGTCTTGTACACATTAGAGTATCAAATTATTCTTTCATAAATTGTTCTTATCAAAACATTAGAGATATTTATCTAAAACCCACTCTGGTTCAACAAAAGTGTGTACTCAAAACTGGCGAGTTGAAGTGTGGTCTCTTAGAGTTTTACGGGTTTTCAAACCTCGAATGATTTATGGGTTTTCAAACAAAGAGTTTTACGGAGTGGGAGTACTAAGAATATAAAAGAATAAAACTTATTAGAATTAAAAAAGATTGAGTTTTAAGGTACATGACACTTTAATAAATATACCCAATTTGTTTCGTTGTTGTTGATCATTAATATTGATATTTTAAAAATACTCGTGAGTTTTTAAAATGCTGTCATATCGTTTTTTTTATATGGATACATAAATATTTGCTTTCACATATATATGCATATAAAATCTATAACGAGTGAAATACGATACAAATATTTAACGCTGCTTTGCTTATAAAATAAATTAAAAATTAATAGAAACACCATATTAATGTTGATAATTTGAAAATAGGTGATAAATTCTCAAAATTTTATCGTATCTACTTTTCCATATATTGATATCTAAAAATTTTCTTCCGCTAATATAAACACATGAAATATACAATGGATGCGGTGCAAATATTTAACGGATTATTACAAACAAAAGAAATAAATATTTAATAGAAACATTATATTAATGCTAAGAATTTTTGTTTATTATCTTTAAGCGTTTCACAAAATTATCAATATAATTGTTTTTTATATCTTTTTTGTAGAGAAATTGTTTTTTTTTATCATTACCACAATGTGAACTTTTCCTTTTTTTTTTTTAAGAAAAATTGTTTATAGCATTTCATTAATAATAAATAATAAGAGATTCAATATAATCAAGTATAAGGTCATCTTTTACTTGTGTGTCTATATATATATATATATATAATTTTGCCATTTAAAAAATCAATCTTTCTAAAATATGAAATATTAGAGAGAATTTTTTTTGATCCGTCCCTACTTGTTACATGAGTACTATTTTATGTCGTTGAGTCCTTAGCTACCAAGCATATCGAAGCTTCTAATCGTAGAAGAAAGATTTTATCTTTTGTATTACACTACCGTTCCGTGCGACGTACAAGTCTTATGTGCTAATATATGTTACAATAAATCAATATTTCTTCGAAAACATACCAAGACTAAAAAATGCATATTAACCATTGAAAAAAATATACATTATCTACATTAGCCAAATTCAAAGAGACTTTCAAAAAAAATGGAATAGGTTTCAAACAAAAATACCATAGACCAATGTCAACATAAAATTGAATGGAAAATGGTCATGTCACCGCATTTTTTTGAGTTTATAGATATTTAAGAATAAGAAATGTTGAAGATTAATACAATAGCGTCACTGTACATTGAAGGTATGCGCTCTGACTGTTGGGAACAAAATGTGTTTAACTTTCATGTTTATTTTGATTAACGTAGTTGCGCAATAGCAAGTGTACCAGTCGGTTTCATCAAATAATAAAGTTAGTAAGTAGTGTATCATATCCACCAGAATTGTCCTTTCGTCCGAACAATTCTAGTTACTTATTTTTGTAAGGTTGATGGTATAAATGTGAGTTGCAATTTTTATTTGTTTGAAACAGAGCGAATTTACCTGTTTTTGGTTGACGGTATGATTGTTTGAATCCCCTCTGTATATTAGTTGTTGGATAATACGTAATCTAAATGTCGCTTTTATTTATCTTTTGGTGACTATAAAAGTGATAAGGCCGTTGGGAATTTCCTAAATAGGTAGGGAACCACCTAATCCAATGGGTTTTAGCCACTAGGTACCTAATTAGGCATTTCCCTCCGATGGCTAACTGCACCTGTTGATCGCACGGTGATCCTTACGTGCGGGGTCTTGCTAATTCAAAGGTAATTGTAACATAAACTTTATATTGGCTTTCAAGTTTTTCCCAGCGCAATTATGGGCACACTAAGGTTACACGCGCACCACGGTATAGGGTTATTTATCCTATAGGATTCTGCCACCTTCGTAAGGAATATTAGTGTGGGTCCTGTCCAAGGTTCCCACAGGTCTGTCCATATATGAATCTTTGGACACTCATAGCACACTCTCTCTACGCTTTCTTAGTAGATCTACAAACAGACAACCCTAATCTACGTCTACCTTACTATGGATTTCAAGAGAATGGTCTTACTAGGTTATATCCATAAGTCGGGCAACTAGGTACTATGGGTTTCCCTAATTACTAACTAATTAATTCATAGCTTCGGCAATGCACCTCATGACCTAATGGGTTCTAGCCACAAGGTACCTACGTCTAGGGTCAACAATTTCTATGGTATCTTTGGCTAATTAATAATCACTTACTTCCTAGATAGATAATTATCAGTATATGGATATAGATATCAAGATATAAGCATGTGGTTAGTGATAGCAATGTTAGGTCCTATCACAACCTAAGTATCTAATCTAGGGTTGCACCTCTCACAGAAATAAAGACTATAATGTAATAAAACTTAATAGCGAACAAAAGACTAAATAAAATAAATAACGACATATTAAATCAAATAAATATCCAACAAAAATATACAGAGGTACATCTTAGAACTCTAACCTAAACAGATTTAGTTACACATGGTAACTAAAAACAAATTACTAAAGATAAAAACATACCCTAGAAAATCAAGGAGAAAATAGAAACTCTCCCGAAGCTCCAAAGTCGCCTTCCTCTTGAAGTGCTCCAGTTCTGAACGAGTAATTATGGATGAGGAAGGCTGGTATTTATAGTGAGAGTTTCTACCTGGGTTTGGGCTAAAAGTGCGAGCTTTACCAATTTCGGAAGCATGAAAAGACAATTGCGCCCCGAGTTTTTGCATGCCTCGCATAGTCCAATTCCCGATCCATCCACGGGGCGCATAAGCAATGCCCTAGGCGCATTGAAAATGACTTAGGCGCATTTGTCTCTCTTTCGGGCCCAAATCTCCGATTTTCTGTCGTTTTTAGGTCTTCGTCTTCAAATAACTTGCCTCGGTACTTTGGGAACAAAATTCCTCCCACTTGTAACTCTTGTGAGGCCTCTGGGATCTTTAATCTTGTTATTTGAATCTTCACAATTCTTTGCATGATTTCATTGTGAATTACTTCAAAAACCCCATCAAATTGCTATATTTCGGGAAAACATTACAAAAGTCCCGAAATCATAGGCAATCGTTTAAATACTCCTCCTTTTTGATGCTATTTCCTACTAAAATAAACTGAAAACATTTTAATAATATTGTAAGATGACCTGTCATCAGATACCAAGGTATTAAAAGCTCAATTGGATATGCTAATATTTGTTCATGTGTGCATGACAATAGACTAAAATTTATAAGTCTTTAAACAAGGTATTGGTTTTGGAAGAACAATTGAGAGCAAAAGAATTTTCAAGGGAAGCTAAGTTGCTAGTCAGAGTCTGAAAACCATCAGAAGTTAATTGCCAGAGTCTGAAGTCACCCAGAGTCTGAAGTGAAGAACCCGGCGTTAGCAATATGGATTATTTGAAGACACAAGTGTGCAGAAGGAATAAAATATTAGAATAATGATTATTTCAGAGGAATTAGAAGTCATTGGATGCTTATCCATTGGAGAAGGACAGAGAAATGAAGAATAGTATAATTGTACAACCACTACTCCACTAATCCACTATTGTCTGCGCATAGTACAGCTACAGTTGTATCTCTGCTAGTTAAGTCTTCAAACAAGGAATGGATTTCAAATTATTCTCTCCTAGAACATTAACCAAATCAAGCAACAGATCATTGGTGATTGATCAAGATTCTACAACGACTCGTTGATGCGCTGTCACCTCTACAACATCTCTTTCATACCTCTATATAACAGATTGAAGATTTAAAAAGACTCAACAACATTCAAACTGTGTCAAAACTCTGCTGAAATTGTTGTGCATCAAACACTTAGAATTTCTTATAAACTTTCATATCTTAGAAATTCTAGAGTCGTAAAAGTCTGTATCTAATTTTTGTTGTGAACACCACTGATTGTATATCAGGTGTTCAAACCAAACTTATTTCTTTGTAATTTATTTGTTTAGAAGTCTTTTGCTTTTGCGCTTGAACATATAAAATCTCTTGCTTGTGTGCTTAAGTATTTGAAGTCTCTTGGTTATGTGCTTAAGCATTTGTAATCAAAATTGTATTATAGTGAAATCTCCTTGGAACTGCAAGGGGGATTGAACTACTTCCAGATTGTGGAAGGAACCAGGATAATTGCTTTGTGTCTTTCTTTTCTCTCTCTCTCTCTCTCTATATATATATATATATATATATATATATCTTACTTTATCCGTTGCATTAGACTTTGAACATTGCTCCAGACTCTAAAGAACAAGAAGTTCTTGAGTAGAGGCAGAAGTTACAAAGGATTAAGGAAAGAAGATCATAAAGGATGCTTCAACTGCAAGAAATCTGGTCACTTCATTGTTGATTGTCCTGATTTATAGAAAGAGAAATCAAAGGAGAAACAAAGATCTAGACAATGAGTCAGGGTCTGATAAAGATGAAGTTGAAGATGAAGCAAATGTAGTTGTGGGGTTAGTAGCTACACTGTCTTCTGATGCAGAATCTAGAATAGACTCTGAAGATGAAAACGAGGTATATTCTAAAATTCCTAGTCTAATGAGACAACTACTTTGGATGTGAGACAGTTATAAGAAGAAAATGAGAGTTATGCCCTTGCTCTTGAAGGTTATGAAAGAAAACTCAAATATCTTCTTCAGGAAATCAATGATAAGTGTAATGAGAAACCTTTAAGTAAACAAAAGATTATCCTTGAAGATTTTATCATGACTGGTATTGACAGAAGCAAGATAGATTCTATGATTTATGGCATATATCAAAACAGTGGTAGAGGACTTGGCTTTACAAAAGGGAAAGCTAATGTAGTCAATCAAAAATCATGTTCTGAATGCTTTAAGGAAGGTTTGAAAACTTATTTTGTGCCAGAAGCTGATAAACTGAAGTGGTGATCCAATCAGAACCTGAAGCTTCTGATTCTAAGACTGTGAACATTTCAAAGTCAAAGTATCCTAAGTCTAAGGTTGTGAACTACTCTGAATCTAACACTTCAGAGATTCAGATTCGGAAGATACTAAAACCTAAATCTAAGGTTCTGATGAACTTGAAGTGTAGAGTATTAAAGCCTAAGGTTCAGATAAGGAAAACAATTGTAGTTACAAGAGATACAAAAACAAAAGGTGTTAAACCTAAAGTCTTGAATGAACATAAGCCACAAATCTTCAAGCACGAGGTACAAAAGAAGACTAAACCTTTCAGTACTAACTCTAAAGGACCCATAAAGATATGGTACCTAAGTCTGAAATTCTTAATGTTGCAGATATGCTTAAGAGGAAAGGAAAAGCAGAGATCATGGTACCTGGACAGTGGCTGCTCACGACACATGACATGAGAAAAGTCTATGTTCCTAACCCTAACAATGAAAGAGGAAGGAAGTGTGGAATTTGGAGGAAACCAAACAGGCAAGATCATTGGTATGAGAACTATTGGTAACTTTTCTATCTCTATTAATAATGTGTGGTTTTTTTTATGGACTTAGACATAACCTACGTAGCATTAGTCATTTTTGTGATAGTGATTATGAGGTGATGTTTGATAAGTGCAACTGCACAGTAATTAACAAGAATGACAAATCCATAGTGTTCAAAGGTAAAAGAAATAACAACGACTGCTTAAGAAGATCAGAGACACTGGTGTTGCATCTGATAAGGAAGTGGGAACCTGCACTGGAAGAGTGCTCAATGGTTCTATGCTGGAAGCAATGGGAATGATAGAAAAGTCTGAGGTAATTTCATCAAAGTTTGACTTGACAGAGTCTCAAGTCATGTCAGACTTGATGATTAACTTCCCACCAATCTCAAAAGAAGATCCATCTGAAGTATTGGTTCAGTATGTAGCTCAATACTTGCTAGACACTGGGAAAGCTATTGCTTGGGATCGGATTCCACCCGACACTGATGCACCTATGAAGTTTATCAAGAGAAAGAGGAAGCAAATTGAATCTGATAAGGAAGAAGAGGAACCCAAGAAGTAACCAAAGAAGGTTAAGGCTCATAAACCACCTGCTTCTGGCATTCAGAAGGAGGCAGTAGAGTTAGAGCCTTCTTAGATTCTGAGGAAGAGAGGTAGAGGTGGAGGTTCTAATGTTGTTTCACCAGCTCATAAGGTTTTTCAGGAACAATCTCACAAGTCAAGGAAGCCTACAAGAAGATTGAAACTATTTGCTGAAGCTTTTGAGGATTTGACAAGAAAAGAAGGAAGTTCAATGACTCAGTTAGTGGAGGAGAAATATGTGGAATCTGTTAAACAGGCAGTGAACCTGTCAAAAGAGTTGGAACAATCAACAATGGGAGAAGCAAGTGAGGTTCTGAAGACTCACATGCAAATCAAGCAGGAACAAGGCACTTCAGAAGTTGTTTCATCAAATGTTGGTGCCTCTGGATCAGGTAATATTGCTCAACCAAATTTCTCGGAACATATAGATTTAGACTCACCCTCACACACATATCCACATATAGATGACCAACCACTTAGCTTTATTTATTCCAATATACAAAAAGCTAAGACCCCTACACTAACACCTAAATTGAGACCTATACCATACCAAGATGATGCACCTAAGAAAACCAAATTATTTGACCAACCAAATGTGATACCTATTCAGACTCTCCTTCCTGGCGAGGAGTTTGATGGTAACACAATAATCCCTCAGGAATACTTAGACTCACAAGCTAAGCTTGATGAGCTAGACACTCAAAGGGTTAAGCTTGACTATGAGACTCATATCTTAGAAAGTCGGCTTAGGGCTATAAGAGATGCAGACGCAGCTTCTAGTGTTTTTGGATCATCATCTTAAACTCAACTAAACCAAAAAATAGCCCCTAAAACAGTACATGTCATTGTTGTTTCAGAAAACCAACAACAACCATCATCTACACAACAAACAACCTCTGAACTATGCATTACTATCATAGTTTCAGAATCTCAACAACCAAGATCACCCTCATAAACAACCTCTGATACAGCTGCTTATGAACAAGTTGTATCAGAAAACCAAACAACCACAACTACCCAATCTGAACCACCCTCTCAACAATCAGTGTCTGATACATCTTCAGTATCAGACGACCAAGCCTTAATTGTTCAACCTTTACATTTTGCTAAACCATAAACTATGATTCATCATAAAATTGATGATTGTAGACCAATGTTTAGTAAACCCTCATATTCTAGGATCCAACCTATCTTGAACCTGTCATTGAACTTATCCTTACCTTAGCCTCTGATGACTATACAAGTGATAACAATACAACTGCTATGGAAGTATCTGATTCATATGATAAAGATATTCCAGTTATCATTGTCACAGATAATCAAGCCATACATGTAGCCTCATCTTTCCAATAGATAACCTTATCACCCCTTCCTTTCTTAACCTATAACACGGTTCTGAGAGAGGTTTGCAATAATATATTCAATGATTTGATGGAATTGGTGAATTTTAGAAATCAAGCCATCCACTTGGAGAACTATGAAGATAACTGGAATAATCTCAGAAAAGTAGTGAATTGAGTAGTTGATGATCTCCAATCTTTATCTATTCAAGCTCAAGATCAGGCTCTGAGGAACTGGTTTGATGAAGGTGCTAAGAGCATGGAAGCTATGGAAATCAAGAGATCTATTAAACAGTTATCAGACTCTCCTCACTTCATTGATCCTACTAAGTAGAAACCTACTGCTATCAAGAGTGGTCTTGACACTTTTTGGATTTCTAGTTTGTTTATCAAGCCAAAAAGAGTATTATTGAAGAGTCTAATATGGAAAATCCAAAAGAAATGAAGCTTGTTGAGAAACTACAAGAGGATCTGTTTGAACGGAAGATGGTATCTGAAGACTTAAGAAGACAATTGTTAGAGCTTAAGGAAGAACAAATGGAACATAGAATCATTCAAGAAGCTCAGATTAATAAAATAGAAGAACTTAAAATGAATTTGATGCAACAACATGAAGAATCCTTGGCCAAGCAAGCTGCTTTGGAAAAGAAACAAGATGAGACAAATGCTGGAATTAATGATATTCTGAAGATGTTGAAGAATTAATCTTCTTAGAACTTTAGTTGCACACCATGCTACTTGTTGTTTAACTTTACTTCTGACTATTTATGCTTCTGATTCCTACATATATTGTCTCGGATACATTATTTTTGATGCTTAACTTTTGGTTATATTTTATTGCATCTGATGTTTTAGAAATATTCGTGTGTTATCCATATCTTTTCTTACTCTTTTCATTAATTTTAGTCTTTTTGTTAATGACAAAAGGGGGAGTAAGACATAATATCATTTAGGCCCTGAGTCCTCTAAATTAAATAAAATTAACTGAGAAGAACCTTCTTCTCATCTCTTAGTCTTTGGATTTCATGTGAATCATTTTCTGAGTGACATTTTTATGCTTAAATATGAATTTAATTAACTTGAATAGAATTCAGGGGGGGCTTATAAACCTCACTTTAGGGACTATTAGACTCAGGGGGAACTTACAAAACTCAGACCCTAAATTCAACTTGTTAATTAGATTAACAACAACTGACTATTAATACTAATGTTTGTCATCATCAAAAAGGGGGAGATTTTGGAACAAAATGTGCTTAACATTGCCACCTTTAAGTTTTGATAATTACAAGGTATTAAAAGATCAATTGGATATGCTATTATTTGTTCAAGTGTGGAGGACTATAGACTAAAATTATAAGTCTTTAAACAAGAGTCTGAAGACCATCAGAAACTAATAGCTAGTCTGAAGTGAAGAACCTGAAGTTAGCAATATGGATTATTTGAAGACACAAGTGTGGAATAACGGTTATTTCAGAGGAATTAGAAGGCATTGAATGCTTATCAACTAGAGAAGGACAGAGAAATGACAAATAGTACAATTGTACAACCACTTCTCCACTCTTGTCTACACATAATACTGCTACAATTGCGTCTCTGCTAGTTAATTCTTCAAACAATGAATGGATTCCAAATTATTCCCTCTTAGGACTTTAACCAAATCAAGCAACAGATCATTGGTGATTGATTAAGCTTCTACAACGACTCTTTGATGTGATGGAACCTCTACATCATCTCTTTCATACCTATATATAAAGGAATGAAGAATTAAAGAGACTCAACAACATATAAATTGTACCAAAACTCTGCTAAAATTGTTGTGCATCAAACACTTAGCATTTCTTAAAAACTTTTATATCTTAAAAATTCTAGAGTCTTAAGAGTCTGTATCTAATTTGTATTGTGAACTTCACTGATTGCATATCAAGTGTTCAAACCAAACTTATTTATTTGTTATTTGCTTGTTTAGAAGTCTCTTGCTTTTGTGCTTGAGCATAGGAAATCTCTTGCTTGTGTGTTTAAGTATTCGAATTCTCTTGGTTGTGTGCTTGAGCATTTGTAATCAGAATTGGATCATAGTGAAATCTCCTTGGAAGTGCTAGGGGAAGTGGACTACTTCCGGATTGTGGAAGGAACCAGGATAATTGCTTTGTGTCTTTCATCTCTCTCTCTCTCTCTCTCTCTCTCTCTATCTATCTATCTATTTATCTATCTTTACTTTATCCGCTGCATTAGACTCTGAACTTTAAACTTAGTTTAAAAAGAAGAAAAATCTAACACAATTAACACCCCAGC
>Ga0228711_1008640_pt1 | contig 14184 bp, 9 predicted proteins | sample MedpolnodulmetaG_2_FD_177996 | JGI IMG/M metagenome (GOLD analysis project Ga0228711, IMG submission 177996) | Root nodule microbial communities from Medicago polymorpha collected in Santa Monica, California, United States - brown nodules | ecosystem: Host-associated > Plants > Roots > Nodule...
GGCAGCACGTAAATGATCAGTGAATCCTTTGCGTGTATCTTCTCCTCGAAAACTCAAAAACACGTGGTAACTGCATAACTTTGTGGTTGAACTTGAACTGCATGGAGAGGAAGAAGATGCTTCACCTTCACCTACAGTGAATACTGCCATGTTCCGCTCACTGCCTCAGCCTGCTCCTACCTTATGTTCTGCTGCATTTACCTTCCTCTCCACCATCTACAACCTCAGCCTCTTTCTATCTTTACTCTCACTGCCGAACTCGCCTTCAACAAACAACGGCGGTCAGTTACAACAATCCGAACTTGAACTTGAATTCGACCCGAACATGTTCTTCTTCTTTGGTTTCAAACGTGTATACATCGCATGATTTGGATCTGGCGACTAGACCATGCCGTCGGAAATGTATCGGAGCTCAGATCTGATGGCTATTGATTGAAGTTTTTAGAGAGGAGAGAATGATTCGCGACTTCACAAACGCTAATTTCAGTTGTTTCTTCGACGATGGGAGGTGGAAATGAGAGAAGTGAGCAAAGGGCAACAAAACATGTGAGTGTTCCTTGGGATGAAGATGGTGGTGTGGGTGTTATCATAATGTTGATGATGGTTCTGGGCGAGATGTTCCTGTTGTTATCATAAACATTAAATAATTAAATGTTCATATAAATTAGTGAAATCATGTGAAATTTATTTGTCTGGTGTTATTTTTAAAATTTTGGAAAATTAATTTCCATATTTTTTAAATTGTTTTTTTTATTTTTTATTAATTGAAAGGCCACGTCATTTGTAAATCAATATGTATATTTAAAAAATAGAATCTTACTAGATCAAGTAACCTGTAAATCTCAGCCATTCAAAATCTTTCTAGTACATCTAATGGTTGATATCTATTTTGCACCAAACAAAAAATAAATAATTCAAGTCTCTTACGGTAGGACCCCACCATAGCCTTTGTCTTATTTTCTATATTAAGAAATGTTTGATATAATTATTGGGTGAGAACGGAGAACCCTAGATCTGATTTAGAAACGCTTATCTCTCTCTCACTCTGAAACGGCGCTTAACGAAATTTCCTCCATTCTCATCCACCGATCAAAGGTTCCAAAGGTAACTGCTTGCACGTGGACCGGCGGATCGAAGGTTGGAGTGTGCAAAAGTAGTACTGTTTGAAGGTCAGTGTATCTTACGTTGAAGTTGCTAATGGAGAAGTTAATAACAAGCCTTATGTTGAAGTGCCTGCAACTGAAGTGGATGCAGCTGATGTGCTTCATGTTAAGAGGAGTTTGACATAATGACTAAGATGCCTATGAGATTGTGCTTTTATTTTGGATATATGACTAATTTGTAACTGAAACTATTTTGGGATTGTAAGGCTGTTTTGTGCTCATATTAGTACTCAATTAGGGATGTTAAACTTATGACATGTTTAATAGGCATGCTTTTGCAACCTCCTTGGTGCTGTGGTGCTATAAAACTTATGTTAGACACCCATTTTGATTATGGAGATTAATTAGTTTTACTTTAAAATGCTTCTTGACTTGAAAAATTTACAAGGTTATATTGATAATAAGTGTCAATGTCAATTAGAGGTTATAACCACAAATTTAAAACATTTTCACGTTATGTTGAAAATTCACGCCAATTTACATAGGTTCGGTTAAATTTTTGTGAACCACATAGGACTTGTCAAAATTTTGTATATCCATACCAAAAAGTTCATAATTTAGAGTGAAAAAAAACTCATTTAAGTAATAAAAGTTCATTTTTTAGGAAAAAAATCAATTATATTAAAATGAAAAAATCATTAAAAAAAATTGACGTGGCACTAAAAAATAAAAAAAAAATCTGATGTGTCGTGCTTTGCTGGCACTGCCATGTGGCAATCCGTTAGTCAACAATTATTTGACCTAACTTTAGGGACAAAAACCAAAACGGAAAATTAAGCAGGGACGAAAACATTTGATTTTATTTTATAGGGACGAAAACCAAAGTTCGTTAATTTTATAGGGACGAAAAACTTATTTAACCCAACATTTTAATATTGGGCTCATTCAAATGTGCATAACTTAAATAAGTATGGCATGGTGCACAACTTATTTCCTCCGTTAGATCAAAGATATCCACTAAATATTATAGTGCACCCTCAACTCCCATGCCTTGCCCACGAGCACAATGGTGACCTCTGAAGCATGTACTCAGACGCGTACGGTATCGGTACTCTATTTTTTCTCATTATTTCGTTCCGAGTTGGCCTAGTGGTGTAGGCTTTAGACCTGTGAGTATGCTTCCCCAAGGTCTAAAATTTGATTCCTCTAGATACCAATTTTTGTTGGCTAGTCCATGTTTTAAATGGTCCCTGCCAGTGGTCGGAGAGAATGGTTCTCTAGATTAGTCAGTCATTAAACTGTATACCAAATTTTCAAAAAAATATACTCGCTAGTAGGTTTTATTTATTTAATTATATACATTCACACAATGATAGTATATAGTAGTCTTTAGATCTGCTTTGACCTTGATGTGCCCCACGGAGCCCAAAATTTTTACTTTTTAAATTTTTATTGTCTTGTTTTTGGTGGGGTGGCTTTGAAGCTTCCTTGCCCTTTCCTATCACAGATTTCTACTTCTATATATTTATATTTTTTTTAAGGAGTTTTTTTTTTTGAAAACTTGGTATCCGATCCAAGAATCGACTAATCCGAGGGAACTAATCTCACCGCCCACTTGCGGGGCCCTCGATTAAAGGCAGAGCAAACTCTATATAGACTTAGTCTACCAATCCCTGAGATCTTAGACGAAGTAAACTCCAAGATCCCAAGCCAATCACTTGGCCTACCCCAAATAGGTTCATATTTAATTATATACATTCACAAGATGATAGTATTTTTTATTTTTTTTTCATATCATGAATCCAGCTTGTTTAGTCTCTCTCATATAAAAGGTACCTTGTTTGTTTTCCACCATTTCTGATAGATCTCCAAGTTACCTTTGCTTTCTTAATTCAACTTTCACCAAAACAGCTCCACTCTGAAGAAAAAAAAGATGGCTGCAACTTCAACTATGGTCGGAGATGCCTTTCTCTCCGCTCCTATTCAAACCATGATAGACAAACTAACCTCAGCAGAGTTTCAAGATTACGCCAACAATCAGAAGCTCAATCTCTCTTTCTTGAGTCAGTTACAAAAAACACTGATCGCTCTCGGGTCTGTGCTTGATGATGCAGAGAAGAAGCAGTTCCTCTATCCTGATATCAAAAAATGGCTTGATGATTTAAAAGATGCAATTTATGATGCAGAGGATTTGCTGAACCAAATTAGTTACGATTCCATGCGATGCAAGGTCACAAATCAGGTCCTGAACTTCCTTTCATCTCTTTTTTCTAACACCAATGGAGATGTGAATTCACAAATAAAGATATCGTGTGAAACACTGCAGCTCTTTGCCCAACAGATAGAAATCCTTGGCTTGCAAACGGTAAGTCATAGGGTTCTTTGTACCACTCGTACAAGTTCAGTAGTAAATGAAGATGAAAAGCTTATTGTTTATGGCAGGCGCAGTGATAAAGAGAAAATAGTGAATATGTTGTTATCAGATACAGACAAAAAAAATATAGGTGTTATTGCAATTTTAGGCATGGGAGGTCTTGGTAAAACGACCCTTGCTAAACTTATTTACTACGACAGTTATGTTTCGGAACTTTTTGATCTAAAAGCCTGGGCTTATGTGTCTGAGGATTTTGATATTTTGAAAGTGACTAAAACTCTTCTTGAAGCTGTCACTACAAGAAAATGGGATGACAATAATCTTGATTTTCTTCAAGCTGAATTAAAGCAAAATCTGAGAAACAAAAGATTTTTGATTGTGTTGGATGATGTGTGGATTGACAATTATAATGAGTGGGATAAGCTGGTAACTTCTTTTGTTGGAAAATCGGGAAGCAAGGTGATCATCACAACACGTCAACCAAGAGTTGCAGAGACCACACATGCATCTACTATTTATCTATTAGCGGGTCTATCGGATGAAGACTCTTGGTGTACGCTCTCAAGGCATGTATTTGGAAGCAAGTACTTTCATGGAGGTGAACTCCCAACCCTAGAAACAGTTGGCCGAAGGATTGCGAGAAAGTGTGGTGGACTACCGCTGGCTATTACAGTACTTGCAGGACTTCTACGTTCTAATTTAGATGCAGGGCATTGGAATGCAATTTTGACCAGTGAAATATGGAATTTACCATCATATATCATACCTGCATTGCATTTGAGTTATCAGTATCTTCCTTCTCACTTGAAAAGATGTTTCACTTACTGTTCGATTTTTCCAAAGGATTATTCACTTGATAGGAAGCAACTGGTTTTGTTGTGGATGGCAGAAGGATTCATTGAGCAATCTCTAGGTGTGAAAGAAGCGGAGGAAATAGGTGACGAGTTCTTTGCTGAATTGATATCTAGATCCTTAATTCAACTATCAAATGATGATGGTGATGGAGAGAAGTTTGTCATGCATGACCTTATCAGGGACATAGCTGCATTCGTATTAGGAACAAGTTGTTGTCAGTTTGAATATGGAAGTAACATCTCAAATGTTCGCCATTTATCATATAACCGTGAAGAGCACGACATTTCCAGGTATAGTGTGATTTTTCATGATTTTAAATGCTTGCGAAGCTTCCTACCAATTGGTCCCTTGTGGGGACAAAATAAATTATCTAGACAGGTGGTTGTTGATTTGCTACCCACACTCAATAGGCTACGTGTGTTATCGCTATCAAAGTATAGAAATGTCACAAAGCTACCGGATTCACTTGGCAATTTGACGCAGTTGAGGTATCTAGATCTCTCCAACACAGGGATCAAAAGCTTGCCTAATACAACCTGTAACCTTTACAATTTGCAAACTTTGATTTTATCATATTGTTATCGTCTCATTGATTTGCCAACACATATTGGAATGTTGGTCAATTTATGTCACCTTGATATCAGTGGAACGAATATAAAGGAGTTGCCAATGCAAATTGTTGAACTAGAAAAACTTCGAACTCTATCAGTTTTTATAGTGGGTAAGGGTGAAGTCGGGTTAAGTATCAAAGAGCTCAAGAAATTTCCACGCCTACAGGGAAAACTTACCATCTTGAACCTGCATAATGTCATTGATTCCATGGAGGCAGTTGCTGCCAACTTAAAAAGCAAAGAGCAAATTGAGGAGTTAGTGTTACGATGGGGCGAACAAACTGAAGACCATCAAATAGAGAAAAATGTGCTTGATGTGTTGCAACCATCAACAAACTTGAAGAAACTGACTATTGACTACTATGGCGGAAAAAGCTTTCCAAGTTGGTTGGGAGATTCTTCGTTCTCTAACATGATGTACCTTAGCATCAGTAATTGTGAATATTGCCTCACACTTCCATCGCTAGGGAAGCTATCTTCTCTCAAGGACCTAAGGATAGATGGTATGAGGATGTTGAAGACAATTGGCCCAGAGTTCTATGGCATGGTAGGAGAAGGCTCCAATTCTTCATTCCAACCATTTCCTTCCCTACAAAATCTGCAATTTAGGAACATGTCAAGTTGGAAGGAATGGCTTCCCTTTGAAGGAGGCAAACTTCCTTTTCCTTGTCTCCAAACTCTGAGGTTACAGAAGTGTTCTGAACTGAGGGGACATTTGCCCAACCATCTTCCTCCCATGCAACAAATTATAATAATTGATTGTGGCCGTCTCCTGGAAACTCCGTCCACTCTGCATTGGCTCTCAACAATAGTAAATAAAAATATTGTTTACATAAAGTGACTCTGAAGCATGTACAGACGGGGTACTAAAAGAATATGAGCAATTGGAAGGGAAGGAAGCATTGCACCTTCGTTTCAGGTACCCTTTGCTTTAATATTACTAGCCAAGACTTGATACTGTGATGTTTATATCTTCTACCAAAGAAAATAACACAGAAGATCTTTATGACATTCTCGCACAACCAAGAATAAAAAAGTTTATTATATGATTGATCCTAATTGAGATTGGATTTTTCTCTAATATTGGTTAAAAATGTATGTTGCTAGCCATTCTTGACTTTCATTGTTTTGTTGTTAATAGGGATGTCTGTGGCAAGGCCTGCCTAGTGAATACCCAAATTTGATTGAGCTAGTAATTTTTCTACCAGAAGTAGCAGATTGCAGAAGCTGATTGACTGAGAAGGAGAAGCTATATAGAAAGAGAATTCTGTTCTAGGCTGGGAAAACTGGAAGAAGTAAATTGTCTTCACTGTTTTATTGGTTTGAAGCAATTGAAAAATTTAACTCTAGCAGTAAAGAAACATCCTTGTTTTATGTATCCCTTTTCTTTTGAGTTTCTAAAGCTTCATGTGAAACACTCTTGTGCTGTGAGATAGATTGAAAGTAAAAGGATAGGAATTGGTTTCAAATAGACAAGTACACACACACAAGCTCACTCACAGACACTAATATCATTTTATTCAATAAAATATTTCCTCAATCTACTAAATACACCACATTTTTCTTGTAATAACACATACATTTGCAATTAACACAACGTGCTTACAAGTATTGGCGTAAGATTTGAATCCAGATACAAGTAGTCGAGTATGAAAATTGTAGAAGAATGAAGATAAATTAACCTAAAATATTAATAGTCCAATTAGCCAAATAATTTATAAAACATTAGAAATCAGAAAGCAAGCAAGATCTGCATGATCATAATACAACCATATAAAAACTTGATTGATGGCAACATGAAAACATCCACATCTTTTACAAAAAGAATCAATAATATTACATTACATCTGAATGAAACAAGGGAGGGGTACAACACAATCTATCTTCTGATTACAACCTTAGTTCATTATTATCTCGGATTTTGCATGAAAAAAATGATTTTACTTCTTTGCTCTGTCTCCTCTACCCTTTGATTTTGGATCAAAATGATGAGATTTCAACTTCTTTTTGCGAACTACTTGGGTAACTTCAACTCCCTCTCTGAAGGGCATACCCATGAGAGCCAATAATTTTTGTCCTTCTTGATCAGTTTTAGCAGTTGTTGAGATGCAGATATCCATTCCTCTAGGTGTACCTATACCAGATTTCAGCTCTGGGAACACAGTTTGGTCCTTGATACCAATGTTGTAATTTCCATTCCCATCAAAGCTACTGATATTCACACCTTGAAAATCTCTTGTCCTAGGAAGTCCTAAGTTGATAACACGGTCTAGGAATGAGTACATTATCTGTCAAATATCAACCAATAGGTATTAGATTTTGGGTTCAGCTATATAAAAACAGAAAGTTGCAAAGCATGTATAATAAATTCGAATGGTTTTAAAATGCGGCCGGCAATCACAGCTGTGGCCGCAACATCAAGGTTTTTTATGTGATGTCTCGACAACCGTATTTGACCTCAATTTTCTGCAAAATCTAAAAGATCAGGAAGAAACCACAGCCCCTAACCGATATTAAAAATCTTGTGTTAGAATATGAGGCTAAAGTAATGCAAAATACTATAATTTGGTACTCAGTGTAGAACTATAATATACTTAACCATATTTTTGATAAAGAAGTTCCAAATGACGGAAGATTCAAATACATAGCCACATATAATCTATTTTTTTGACACCGTGGAAACTCCATCAATGTCTCATTCAGTAAATTCCTAGTATGTACTCTTTTAAAACACAAATTGTTTTCTTTTGAACAAGTTTTTAAACACAAATTGTTGAAAAACACATACACAGAAGAAAAAATCCAAATTAACTAAACTTTTGACTTCCGAAATACCATTCTCAAGATAAAAGACAATAATTTTACATGCTTTGTTTTGGTATGTGGAAAATAACGCCTCCTATGTTAACATTTTCTATTACAAAATAAAATTTGAATATTCGAAAGCATATATTATGTCAACAGAGAATATTCCCAACTCCAAAAAGCTTACATGTGATCCAAAGATGCATTATACTAGACAAGTTAGCAAACAGTAGCCACATGTCTCGGAGTAGTCTACTCGAAGCGCCTCAGCGCTTATCAGAGTTCATTACACCAATGCATCTAACTATACCAGCAAATTAACTAGAATCTAACAATATCATTATTCATGATACCGGCATTGTTCTAAATACTAAATAGCATAAAAAATGGGAAAATGTCAAGCGATTAAACTAGGCAAGGCAATATATTCACTAGGCAAGGCAATATGAACTGAATACGAAGCACTCACTTTTCCTCTGAGTGTCACAGCAATTCCAAGTGGTTGACCTTCCCTGATCTTGAAGGTGGCAACGGAATTCCTCGCCCGAGTCTTAACAGGTCTCTGCCCAGTGATCAGTGCTAGATCAAGTATTGCTGCATCCAAACCTTTTGCATTTTGTGCAGCTTCTCCAATACCACAGTTTACCACAATCTTCTTAACTTTAGGCACCTGAAAAGCGGGAAAAACAATATTCAGCATTGCAAAATTTGATAGATAAAATCATCTTAGAGTAAATACTCAAGTTGGTACTAGAAATTAAAGGGTTCTAATGTTCTATCAACTTAGTCTTCATATTATCAATATTTTTAAATGATCTCTAAAACTGCCATCCCTCTCTATAGACATGTTATCAAATGTATCTCTGACCTTATTCACTTAGTTTCAAATTCATCCTCGATTTATCAACTTAATGTCATTCTAGTCCCTACAAATACCAACAGAGAGAAAAATTTGATTAAAACTTTGCATTTTCAAAAATTCATTTTGGAATATCTATAATGTGAGGGACTAAATTGATACAGCTAAAATTGATTCTAGAGGAGTAGAATCAAGTCGGACATGTTTGGCTGCTTTCACCTGCCGAATTGATTCTACTTAAAGAGAGAGTTCGTAGCTTTTAATTCTAGAATTGATTACACAAAGACTTATATAGTTCAACTCATGTTCCATGAATATCTATAATGTGAGGGACTAAATTGATACAGCTAAATTGATTCTAGAGGAGTAGAATCAAGTCGGACATGTTTGGCTGCTTTCGCCTGCCGAATTGATTCTACTTAAAGAGAGAGTTCGTAGCTTTTAATTCTAGAATTGATTACACACATAGATTTATATAGTTCAACTCATGTTCCATCAATGTATCCAGACACAAATCACTTTACCTTCAACTCATTTTAGTCAAAATCAATTTTACATAATCAATCACTAAAACCAATTCTTGTCAACACAGAACCAAACATACACTTAATGTCATTCAACAGAGGGACAAATCTGATTAAAAAATTTGCATTTTCAAATATCATTTTGCAATATCCATAATGTGAAAGACTAAATTAATACATACAGTTATAATTTCATTCTAAATCCAAATATCTAAAAACCCCATCAACCCAAAACCAAAAAAGACTAAAACTTTCACCCACAAACCCAACAAAAACGCAAAATCAAACAATTCAAACAAAGACCCATTACAAAAAAACAGTCAAAATTTCAGAAAAACCAACCTGATGAATATTGGTGTAAGAGAATTCTTCCATAAGCAAAGGAACAATCTTGTCATTGTAAGTTGTTTTGAGTCTATAAACCGTCTCTGCTTCAGATTTCTCAACCAAAACTGCACCAGAAGCATCAGCTTTCACAGACACCAGTCTGTTGTTTCCATGACATAAGAACGAAGAAGAAGAAAATTGAGTTGGAAAAGCTCGAAATTGAGAGAGAAAGGAAGAAGCAGAAGAGTGTAGAAGAGAAGGGGTTGTAGCCATTGTTGTGGATTGAGCAATGCTCGCTATGAGAGGGATATGGATAGCGTTGTTTGGTTAAAGTGCTGTGTTACAAAGTGCCCTTGTGTTTGAGGGTAAATTTTTTGGCAAATTGAAATGGTACGATATGCTGTGTTTGTTGAGTTGAGTGGGACAAGAATGGATAAGGGGTTGAAAATAAAACTGTGAATGCTCAAAAGTAAAAAAAAACATGGAAATTGCTTGGAATTTGGAACCAACAAAAATCTTAGAAATCAAAATTAAAAAAAATAATTTTTAAAGATAAATGATAGCTTATATTTTCAATAAAGTAACTTATTTTAGGACAAAGGAGTAATATTTTAAGATAATACATCTCTTTATGATGAGATAGAAATGATGATGAACTTCTTTTATTAGGGATCTAAAAAGAATGGGTGGTGTGACATTAATTTGGTTGCGATGGGATAAGCTCATTCGTCCCAAAAGCTTAGGAGGTCTAGGCTTCCGGAACCTATAAGCTTTTAACCTTTCTATGCTTGGTAAGCAAAGTTGGAAACTCTTATTGACTCAACCTCTTAACTAGCAAGGATCCTTAAAGCTAAATATTTTTCGAGAAGGGATTTTTTGGATGCCAACCTAGGCCATAATCCAAGTTATACATGGAGGAGTCTATGGAGTACAAAATCTTTACTTGGTGATGATTCTCAAAGTAGTGTGTAAAGTATGACTGAGATTCACAACCTTCCTACTCACAAATCAACTACCCGCAGTTAGTGCACCATGAGGATGTTAGCGTAAATTATTTGTTGAATCCAGGAGAAATTCTTAGGACATTCCTTTGGTACAGTCGATGTTCAACCCTTCAGATGTTGCATCAATCCTTTCCATGCCTCCCTTCACTCGTGAATATGTTGTCAAGCGCGTATGGAAGGCTACTGCTGATGGTTCATACACCGTTAAACCCGCTTATCGCATATGTTTCGACCTTATCGTTGCAACCATTACTATTAGAGGTGAAAATCGCTGGCACTCTATATGGAAAATACAAATTCCACCGCGTGTCTGTGACTTTCTATGGCGTTCATCACAACATTGCTCGTCTACTCGAGCAAACCTTATTTCCCGTGGAATTCCTTGTGAAGACTCATGTGTATCATGCGATTAATTGGTAAAAAATTAAATGCGCGTTTAGTTTGTTTGTCTGAAAGCGATCAGCTATTGTGAGTTGATCGGTGTCCACCACATCATCCAAGATTTACTCCTTAATGGCAACAACTTTGCATCTATGTTATTTGATTTAATTGACAGGTTGTCTGCACATCAACAAACTCGTGTTGTAATTACCCTTTGGAGCTTGTGGAAAAGTTGTAATGCCAAGCTTTGGGAGTCCATGGATAACTCTCTCTTATATATAAACACTAGTACCAAGGGCACACTAAATGAATGGAGTTGTATGCAACGAGCAAAGGCACCGATACACAATACAAATTATGAGCACACTTGGATCAAACCACGGGTTGACATGATCAAATGTAATGTAGATGCATATGCTTTCAACTATAACTATTATAGGGTATGGTATGTGTTTCCGTGACTATATGTGTTTATTCTTACTTGGCAAGTAAGACTTCTACTACTCATCAACCACAATTTTAGAGGTTGAGTCATTATGCCTACTAGATGCTATCAAAGTGGCTATCTCACATGGTATGCACGATGTCATGTTTGAGATTGATTCAAAAATCTTGTCTGATTGCTCATGCCACCACTTCTACTCCCATTAATGAGTTTGGTGATCTTGTAACCTAAAATAGAAGTTTACTACGTAATAGATCTGACTATGTACTGTCGAATGTTGGGAAGCAAGCAAATATAATTGCTCATAGTATTGCTAGAGTATCGATATCTCACCCTAGCCTCGTATCTTTCATCATGTAATGTCTACTTTCAATAAGTTAATTATTAATGATATGAATTAACTTTGTCTTTGCAAAAAAAAACTCGATTTTTGGCATATCAATAGGATAACTATCGTGAAACAATCATAAATGTTGATCGGGAACTACATCAGAAGTCACAATGATACATCTCATTTGAAAAATGTCAATTGGCAATGGAATGAAAATAATTTTTGTAATCTCATATTTCCATCGAATATAGTAACAAAATCATCAATGATAGACAAACATAGATGAATGATTCCTTAAAAAAAACATAAATGAATAAAATGAGTTATGATCATTTTTCATTTCACATATAATTAGTTGTCCTATTATATATCAGAAGTGTATTTTTTTCAGAGAAAATAGTTTTATATAGTTCTAAATAGTGGGTACTTATAATGACTTTTGAAATAATGGAAAGGAATTTGAAGAAACAAGTAAACTTCAACTAGTCGGTCCTAGTTTTTTTCAGAGACAACTTCAACTTCTCTGTAAGTTTCATTTTTTCATCACTCAACATAGGGAGGTGGTTTTGGGTTATTTTTTTGCCTAAAAATCACCCTTATGAATCTTTTTTTCTTCCTTATCTTAATCTAAATAAGTGGTTTCTACATAGATTTCATTGTTTCTTTTTGTGTTTTTCTCCTTATTTCGTCGTCTCAGTGCGGCGTTGTGTTGTTCGTCGTCTTGTGTAGTGTTGTTTGATTTTTTGTCTTTGCGGTGTTCGATTGATTCTTAGTGAAAGATCGATTTCAGTCAATTACAAATTCAATATGATTTGGATGTCAACATTACCGATATAGAGACACGAGTATTTCGTGCATTTTGATTTTATCATATTATTTGTAAGTATTTTTTCATTGTATGTGATTAACTTGAATGCTATGAGTTTGTTCATAGATTTATCATTTACGTTTTTAACGATGTTAAATATGTGATCACATTTGACGTACTTTGTTAATTTGAATGAAAGCATATCATTTTATTTTGTTTAATCAAAAAAGTGGCTTTAACAATGTCACACCATGCTTATGCACTCAAGCATATTTTGCTCCAATAAAAGAAAAATTTAGCAACTTTTATAAAACTCAATTCTTTTAATTTTTTTTCCTCAACTTTGAATTTGATGATACAATAACTTATTTAAGTTATTTCAACCATAACTTTTGTATCCACACTGCTGCATCATGATTCCTTTGATGAGGAAAGAAAAAAATAAAAAAAAATTCATCATCCTGTGAAACTCATGTAAATACCTCAATTGGAGATGCTTTAAGTGATTAATTATGAGTAAAAAAAAGAGAGTAGCGATTAATTTTTATATATCCAAAATAAAGAGAATAACGAATAATTTTCTCCTAAAAAAATACTTAAAATAAATTTATCAATCTAACATCTACACAAATATGACCGCTATATTAATAAGAAAAATAAAGTATAATCCGAATTAAATGATCATAATTAAATCATTAAAGATACATATACGACAGGTTTCTTGCGGTTCAGAGGCGCGGAGGAGGATGGGGCGATCATCAGCGGCGGCGGTCTAGGTCAAGGGTTCACATCGGTTTCGATTGGGGTTTTGGAAACGGGGAGAGCTTACCAATTCAGACCTTCGACAGAAAGGCGGTCCTGCAGTACTCAAAGTCTGGCCGCACGTGGGGGAGGCAGCAGCGGCGGAGGGCACAGCCTGAAGGGTACAACACGGTTTCGGTTTCCAGGGAGCAGCAGGTGCAGTGGCGGCGACCTTGGACAGAGGCAGGCAGAGGGCGAGCGCGCTACAAGGAGGCTCCCCGTCAGCGGTCTCCACGTAAGGAAGGGGAGGCGCGCGCCTGTTCAGCAGTAGGAAGACGGCGTGAGCGCGACAGTGAGGCTTCCCATTACCGGTTTCCACGTAAGGAAGGGGAGGAAGCAGCTGGGCATGGACGGCGGCTGCAGCAAAAGCCATGGCACCGGGATCCTATCGCGTTCGACAATACGGGCACGGGTAAGCAATCTTTCGTATCCTTTTATTTCACACATGTGCCTGAAGATATTTCATATATTGCCTTACGACAAGGTTTTGAGGTGTGTGGAATATTGGAGGACGTGTATTTGGCGAAGAAACGGAATGTGAATGGGGGGTGTTTGGCTTTGTCCGGTTTGGTAAAGTGCTGAATGTCGAAAAATTGTTGAAAGCGTTAAACAATGTCTAGTTTGGGGACTGTCGGGTGGTGGCCAAGGTAGCGAGTTTTGATAGGTTCGGAAATAGGAAAAACGATGTGCGAGTTAAGGCCGACGTAGATAACTTTAAGGGGGGGCGCGATATTAACGTTGTGAGAGATAATTTCATGGGTAAAGAGCGCGGCGTGGGCGCAGAGTGTAACACCCCGTTTTCCCAACAATGTAAATAATACAAGTAATTAGAGTATTCAACGTAAAACGGAATGTCACACTACTTTTAAAACATAAATAGAGTAAAGTTACTATTTATCAAAACAACCCTGTCAAAAATTCATTTATATCGCAGCGGAAAATTATTTCAAAATCAA
>Ga0228711_1008641_pt1 | contig 14183 bp, 15 predicted proteins | sample MedpolnodulmetaG_2_FD_177996 | JGI IMG/M metagenome (GOLD analysis project Ga0228711, IMG submission 177996) | Root nodule microbial communities from Medicago polymorpha collected in Santa Monica, California, United States - brown nodules | ecosystem: Host-associated > Plants > Roots > Nodule...
AATTATTTAATGTTGAGAATAATAAAGAGTTATTATTATTTATTATTTAATTTTATGTGTAAATGATGTGTTATTTGAAGATGTGTGATATGAAGATGTGTTATATAAAGATGTGTTATTTGAAGATATGTGATTTAAAGATGTGTCATATAAAGATGTGTTGTCTAAAGATGTGTAATTGTCGAGTCATATAAAGATGTGCATTGTTGAGACGTTACTTAGTGTTCATGCATTCATGGTCAGTCTGATTTAAAGATGTGATTTAAAGATGGGGGATACATCAGTAACATACCTCTGATATCCATAACCGGTACCACATGCATATAGAATCGAGTTAGGGACATTGCATACATAACTGCAAGTATATTTTGAAGATGTGTAATTAAAAGATGTGCTATTTAAAAATGTGTAACTATTTAAAGATGTGATATTCAATAATTTGTTTCTATATGATTATGTGTGAATGATCTATATTTTTTTTAAATGTGTACTTGATATACTTAATTGATGTTGATACATGTATGTTATATAAGATATTGATTGATGCCTATTGATTTTTATTAAACGAAGGTTTATATTTAAATGTGAATATTATCCGTCTGTGATGTATACACGCCTAAATGTAAATGATGTCTTCTTTGTTCTGGATCTATACATATGTTTATGCATTTCTTATGTTGAATATATTCTCACCCTCTAGTGGCGGGTTGGGCGCCTGCACCCTTGTGGTGTAGATTTGTAGGAAGAAGATCTTAGTAGCAGTGAGTCTCGGAGGATGGCGTTGGAGCCTTCTCCTTTATGTTTATCGCTTTTGGGAGTCTTTATTGAGTCGAAGCTCTGATCAGTAACACTAGGGATTGAGCATTCTTTTCATTTTAGATTTTGTTTTTAGAATTTGACTTTGAATTCAGTTTTGATGTCGATACAATGATGTGACAATTACTTTGATGTTTTGAATTTATTTCGCTGTGACGTTTTTTATTTAAATGAAGTATTTTTGAATTGAAGAAGATGTGTGACACCCTTGTATGTTTAATTAACTATTGTATTTTTTTTATTTTTAAAAATAAAAATAAATGGGGATTAGGGTGTTATACCGAGGACCGAACTAAATTAAAGTCCCCACACAAACACACATTCCGGTTACCCAAGGAATGCATGCGAGCAGTTAGAGAGGCCTATAAAGCCTGTTTACCTCTCTGATCACACATAGCATACACATTAAACAGATAAAACTCAACATTTGACTTAATAAACTTGCCATGAATCAACAACAAATGGTCCCCACGAAACGATGCCCAAACCTCTACCTCTGAAGTATCCCAAATAGTAACCAAACCTCTTGACGCCCCAACAGATGGATTATAAGAATAATCATGATCGAAGGTCCCCAAATCGATGTACATAAAAAATCATCTATCAACTGAAATTTAGATTCTTGTATACACAACAAAAAAGGCATCTTCTCCCTCACCAATTCCTTGACTTCTTTCCGCTTCTCCAATCCACCTAGACCCTGGACATTCCACGACAGCAACCTCATCTCACACACCCTCACCCCACCGACCACAACTCCACAACCTAACACCCTCTGCTAGCCGAACTCCCTCTCTCACCCACAACGCACTTTTTTGACTCCCTCTTCCCATTCCCTGCTCTAGAGAGAACATTAAACATATTGTGATTGTCCCATTCAAACTGTAACCTTATAGCCTTCCTTATCCCCCACACATCTTCAGCCACCTCTTTCTCCTTCCCATGTAAAACCACCCAATGATTCCATTCTTTATTAGTAGACGCCGAAGAAGAGGCTTCGTCAGAGTTACCTTGAGATGTTTCTTCACAAACTGGTTGAGATCTAGTCGAACTCTTCCTCTCTCTAGCTCTTTTTTTCAAAGTAGTCAACACTACACATCTATCTTTGCTAGATAAATGTGCCACCTTTTTTCAAAGTATGAACCGAGTTACGCAATTCACCACCAATTTTCCAACGTTTAGCACCTTCACCTCTTTTCGAGCTATTTTTCACTTTTCTTTTTCCCGCTTTTTATTTCTTCCTTTTAGCCGTGAAAATATTATGTGCTCCTCAATGATGATCCTTCAACCATTCTGAACACCACGGGCCAGACACCACATACTTACCTACATAAGGAGGGCCAGACAAAACAGAAGCATGCCCATCTACCTATTTAAGAACCGCGGCTTGCTTTCCTTTCCCACCATTCAAGTTGCTAACAAAATCGAATTGTTTCACCTGTGTTGAAATATCGTCATTTTGTAACATGTTCCCATCATCTGCAGCAACATCGACATCATTACACACCGGACGCGACACCGCAGCCAATGGTAAACATTGTGATGTCGCCATGTCGACAACCTTATCCGGCTGAGTTTGCGATCCCAAGACTGATAAGACCGCACGTACAGTTGTTTCAATAACATCATCTATTCTAATGACATCCCTCGCCTCAATGTCTGAATTAGCATCCTCCTCCATTAACTCCTGCATTATTTTGTCAATAAGAGTATCCACATTTTTACAAGATTTCGGGTCCCCATGTCCCTCCACAAAATCTGACTGAGACTTCTGGTCTTCATCATCTTCAAAAAGACACACATCCTCTCCAATATTAAATCCCCATTCGTTAGTTATTTTTATTTCTACCAGCTGACCATCAATTGATAATTTATCAACACGTGAAACAATTTCGAAAGATGATATCGAAATTAGAACTCGGGCAAAATCAAGTCTTCCTCGATCCAATTTCATATCGTCCGATCTCAGAAAAGTCCCACAATCCATCACACATAGCTTGAAAAAATTCTCATCCCATGCATGAATCGGAATGTCGTAAAGTCTCAGCCATGCGCCCCTTCGAAAGGGAACCACCTCTTTATCCCATCGAACTAGATTATAGAATAAAAGGTCAAAAAAATCTCATGCTTCCTCTATCATGGGCAAAGTTTCCTTATCCGATTTGCTTTGTAAGAAAACTCTATCCGCTCCCATAGGAATAATATCTAAGTCCACAAAACCAGCATCCTCGACCCGATTTTGAACCACCGTAATTGCCTCTCCATTAACCACATTAGCCATCACACCTCAACGAGCCCATCGTAAGTCATCTCCATTTGATCGATACATTCGAACCAATTTCATCACAACCGGTTGCTGGTTTACGACAACATGCTCCACAACCTTCCCCATCTCCCTCACCACCTCCACCGTCTTGCTAGCTGCTCCAACTACCTTAACACCGCACCCTCGGCCACCCTTTGCCTTACCCTCCCTCACAGGAACAGCCACCTCCCCCACCCTCACCATTTTTTCTCCCTCATCAACTTGCTTCTTCTCGTCGTCCCTCAAAACAACAGACACATTTTTTCCTCCCTCACCCACTTTCACAGCATTCACAACCTTTAGTAATTTACCAACGTCCCTAACCTTTGAAAAACGAACAAAACCATAAAATTCCCCAGACATTCCTTCTACTCGGCACTACCACCTCCTCCAATAAACCACAAACCTCAATCCCTTTTCGCAGATAGAAATTTGACAATTGAGGCGGAAAATTGGTAAAATAAAAAGTGACAAACCGCTTATATTGAGAAAATTCAAGACTGTTTGTTCCTTCCTCATGAGTACCAGCGCGTGCTGCTTTCCCCTTCATCTCAACATCAACATGCTACCTGAGATGGGCAACACCATCAGCCTCTCGCCGCCGAGTCAAACCCCCGTGTGGTGGTTGCATGTTTTGGTGCACCACCGTTCCTCTATTTGTTCTGTGCCAATCATCACCATACCAGTCTGTTGAAACCCTCGATTAATTTGGTCGCAATTTATAACTGGTCACTAGACTCATTCGAAAGAAATACAAAAACATGTTGAGAGTGCATAAACTTGATGAAAGATCTCCAACATAGCATTCAATTCCAATCCATTAGTCAATCATACTGATATATGCATTGTTTAATCTTTAGAAAAAGTATATGAATATTAGTAATATATTGGACGTGGATCACTATCAATGGCTCTAATGTCCGTAGAAAATTTGTGGCTTTCAATTAGCAATGTCATTTAAATGGGATGGGAAGATGACTCTACAGAGACTGAAACAATGAAAATCTTGAATTGCAGGAACAAAATTTTAAAAGATGTATCTAATAACTTAAACAAGAAATCACTATATTACATGGATTAAAATCACAATTTACCCATTTAAGTTCATAGCATGCACTTTGTTTTTTTCTTTTTTGGTCCAATGTAATCGGGATTTCATTATGTATTTTTCCCCTAAATTGTCGTAAACATGCAAAGTATGTGAATGCTGGTCAAAAGTGTACGGGTTCTATCTTGCAACGACTTAATATTTTGTTAAGCCCTCCTTGTTGAGAAATTCTTTTTCCACCGTGTTTGTTTCTCGTGCGTTCTTTAAACTTTCATTTTTACACCGTTCGAGTTTTATAATCCGAACCGAGCTTTACCATTTTCAGATTATATAATCCGAAACACCTAGATTACAAAAAACAAAAGATTTAACATACATTCATAATCTACAAGGTTTGACCGATCAGGTGTAGTTACCATTGATGTTCGCCGGTGCCTATAAATGCCCAAAGCGTTCATGTTCCTTTTCATTCTAAATGGACTTTTTCAGATGTTTGTGTTGTTTGAATCTCCTTGGCCCTTGGGCGCTTATGATGCCATTGTTTCTCTACTTTCCATTCATATGGCCGCTCGAGTTGCTTTGCGGAATTTTGGAGGCAACACGATGGTAAACTAGGACTTTTGTATTTGTAGTTGTGGGAGTAGTATGCTTTGGCCAAATGGGAATGTGAGCATTGTAATAGGGTTGTCATCAATTGAAGTTATCCACCTCTATGTAGTGATCCTTGACAATTTTTGTGGGTGTTGAATTCATCCAATCGTCCATGGTTCTTGGAGTGTGGATGTGGATTTTGTCCTTCATCATCTTGTAATACAGACTAGTTCAAATCCGGGGTTGTTTCCATTCGTCTATTTTTAGTTGCCAAACATGTTTATAGTAGTTCTCCATAGTAAAGATATGCCATTATTTCCTTGATGTGTGTCTGTATCTTTATGAGATGACGATGTTTATGTAAATGGAATATGTTTGCCTTAATCTGCTTGTCAAGATCAAAACTGTAAAAAACGGGAGCGAAAGTGATATATCTTTGGTTAAATTGTGTTGTCATTTCAAAATGATTTCTCAATTTATGTCAATTTGCATTATATCTCTCACATTGTGTAATGTCAATTGGCACACGGTCTTGTGGTCGATATGGAAGACTAGGAACGATCAAATTTTCTCTTCAAAAACGTATTCGATGCGTGAGTTAGTGGAGCCAATTAAAAGTTTGTCTTGACAATGACATTCAGCTAGAAAGTCGAGGTCTCTATGTCTATTTTACGAGTGAATCTCTTTCCCTAATGTATTTTCAGATAATCTTTCGAGCTACGAGCCTATGTGGTGTTTTGATATTGTTTTGATGGATAGAGTACGGCTTGTACTTGTACTTCACCTATTAATTTCGGGTCTAATAAAATTTATACTTTGTTTTACCTATTAAAACTATGCTTGTACTTTACCATTATAAGTTGCAAGTTATGGATGATTCCTTTATAAACCAAACCAAACAAACTCTAATCGGGTTACGAATCAGAATTTTGTCAAATCTTACCCAAATTTTACCTACCCATGATTACCCTTCTTTCCGGTCACAATTCACAAACACATATCCAGAAGCTATTTGTAATTTTGCAAACGTTAGCAGCTTATCCTCTAGTCTTGATCTTCGAACAAAAGAACCCACTTTGTGACTCTATCCATGCACTGACGTATGCCATTCCATCACCCATACTCTTACCCATTCTCATCCACTTTGACTAGTGACCATTTTATCAAAACCATACTCCCTTCTTACCTATTATAAATAAATAAATCGTTTAGGAAATATCGTATTTGATTTTGGATGGAACAATTTTTTGACAAATTTTACATACCTTTTGAGTGAACTCCATATTACTAGATCTCATTCCCTTTTACATACCTTTTGAGTGAACTCCATATTACTAGATCTCATTCCGAGGGAATGAGAGGTTTAGCAAAAAGAAAAACTATATAATACTAATAGAGAAAAATGTCATTTAATCAATTATTACATGAAAGTTTTTTAAGAATTATTCTATTCATCCTTAATTATAAACATCTATTTCTTATTTAACATATATTGAAAAAATTAGGTATATCTCCAAAAAGTTAAAATTGTGAACTTTAATTGTTATGGTAAATTATTTTAACAGTGTAATTCTCCAAAAAACCAACATTGAAGTAATTTCATTTTATCTACATTATGAACATATATAAAAATAAAAATAAAAAACTGATTTTCATAAGTTCACTCCTCATGCACATCTAATACTAAATATAGGTATATCTCTCGGCTGAGATTCAAGTCTTAGTTAATTACGTGGAAGTTTAGTCTGTTCCGCTAGACTTTGCTCTTGTTGGTTAAAAAATATATAATAAGAATTATAAAGTAATTATAATATAATATTTTTTATGACCACAATTATATAACTTTTCATTTATACCATATTTTATGACCACAGATATCTTTTTTTATAAGTATATAATATATAGTATACCATTAATTCTCTCTATAGACTTCCTTATGTTATGACCATTTTCATTCCTTTCAAATTTCATTTCTCAAGTTTCATTTCAAAAGATAGAATCATGATACACCAAAACAAAGAAGACCAACAATCTAAGGTTCTATACGAGCTTTGTTCTATGATAATCCACACTCTCAAGTTCCCTTTACCCTCCCCTCTCTACACTCCACATCCATATTCTTCAACTTCTATAGCTTCTTCTTCTTCGTCTTCTAAGAGACAGCCATGGTGGACGACAACGTTGTCAACATCCCCGAAGGACTCACCGGCTGCATTTGCATCTCTTTTTTTAGGCATATGCCTAGCTTTAATGCTTTTTGGATCAGTCACTTTCTTAATTGGGTTGCTATTGTTGCCTTGGATTACTCTTTTAGTGCTGGTTTTCTATGTTGCTGCTTTTGTCTCTAACTTGTCCTTGTTAGGTCGTTTCATTGTTGGTTCCTTTGGGGTTGCACTTGCGCAAGGATGTTCAAGGTAAGCCTCACCTTTCTTGTTTCATAGTTCCTAAATGATTAATGATTCTTGTTTTCCACATTTGCACATTTCATTTTTTTTTTCCTCTTTTAATTAATTTTGTTTGTTGAGTAAATATGTATTTTCGTATGTTTTTTTTTTAATCGGCTAATATTATTTACGACGAGATGTACAAAAACATGTATTTTTGTATGTGAATTTGTAATTATCGGTTAAATTTATTTCTGATTTTTACGGCTTAAACAATTTCTATAATTAGTTGAATTTCTAACATCTCATTTAAAATGGTTCATTCATATGTGACACGTTAAATGTAGATATAGCAGCAAATTTGTGCTCTTCGTCACTACCACGATCCAAGGAGGAATTGTTTGTTATAATTTTGAGGTGTAAAAAGCCTAGGAGTTACTTTCTCTTTAATTTTGGGAAAGATAAAGTATATTTCAGGTTATTACCAAAAAAAAAATTAACACTTGATGTCGTCCCTTGAGACGTGATATGATAGTCACATCTTCATTTAACGTGCCACATGATGTTGGAGGAGGAAGTATTTTGATAGAAGTGTTAAATTTCAAGGAAGTGCATATTTACTCGTAGTTTTTTTTTTGTTTTTAAGGAAATTCATTCGTAGTTTTTTAGTTCTTCTCGTCGAAACAATTTTATCTTTCTTATTTTATAGTATGGTTTATATGTCTGATCTCACTTTAAGTGCCTATAATTTATCTTCCTACAGATGAGAAGGCCAATATACTGCTAGAAAGCTATGAGGGAAGGAATTGTCGGAGAAACTATGGTTGATTAGGTACTGAGGTGCATGTTTCATAGTATTAAAGAACATAATCTTGTTATTGAGAATTATTAATGATGTTTACATTGGCAAGAGCATGTATCTTCTTAAATTTAAATTTTGTCTCTAATCTTAGTGATGATATCATTGAACACGTAAATTGTAAAAAAAATTGTATGAATCAGGTATCTTTTCCGCGCAACTGTCTAAACTAATGGTTTCTTTGTTTTCATCATGTATCTTCTTTGGTTTGTGCACAGGGGATTTACACCCAAAAAATCAAAAGACATGCATTATTTAATTAAAATAACAACAAGAAAACTTATCAAAGTCTTCACACTAAAACTGTTGAATACAAAAGAACAAGCTCACCATACTCATCACTAAGAAGTAAGGCATTAGGAAGAACAACCTTTTATGCATATCACAAAAATGCTAAGTTCTATAACACTAAAAGTGTGTATAACTGAAAGGTGTATAAATTTGAATACAACTAAATTTGCTAAGACAGGTGATGTTTGTAGGTGGATGCATGGTTTTGAATTGCATTTGCAGTTACGCTGCGAACTTTTATATTGCAGAAAAATGTGATTGATATAGTCGAAATCGAGGTTATTATATTGTTGCAGAGACCTCAAAATTTTTTATATCGTAGTAGAGACCTCAAATGAAAACCATGGGTGGATGATCACTTAACCACTATTGATATGAACATTAATGGCAACAAGAAAGATAACCATAAAGCCAAAGAAGAGAAGGGAATGAACAAAAATGGAAATGGCACTTGTTTGGAAATTGACAAATTCCACCACCCTGCCTTTGCCTGGTAGCTGAAATAGTAATCCAGGTGAAAATAACACAAACAAGATCAAGCCTATAACAATTGGAGCCCAATCTGCCATTTATTTCTCCCTTTGAAACGTTCTATGTTAACTAGTGAGAGATAAAAATTGTAAAGAAAAATGTAACACATTGTTTGGAGATGGAGATCAATTTATAAACGAATTATTTAGTAATATTCACTTGAAATCATAGTGGTTATCATATGGATTTGGATTAGATGTAGTAACTGCACTTAATCGTCATGGTGGTCCGATCTAGAGTCGATGGTGAAGATGATTTAAAGATGATTTTGTGTATGTGAAAAGTAAACCGACTGATCTCAAATTAATGGTCGAGATCGTTTAATGTGTGTAAGTAAGTGTTTTTTCAACTACGGTGGATCCGGATCCATTTCATATGGATGACATAAAGGACATCATAAAATTCAAGGAGAACGGAAATTAATTCAAAATGGAAGATAAGACAAATAGAATGGTTTGGTTCACATCATATCCGGCAGAGGCATTGGATAAAACGATAACTTTGATAGTTACAGCCCTATGTCATGGCATGATACTGTTGAGATCTCTCAAATATAATTATCCATGGACGGCTATCAAGGTTGGAGTTTAATGAATGATTTTTTGTAAGTTTAATGAATGCAAGGTTGGAGTTTTGTGGTTTTCAAGGAAAAAAATTTAGTTAAAAAATATGAAAAGTTTTAAGAGGTTTTCTGAATATCTTTAAAATTTTGAAAAAAAACAAAACACATCTGGTATGAAAAAAAAAGAAACTATTAATAAGGTTAAGCTTATAAGTCAAACATGTATATTTATTTGCGTTAACTTAGTTTTTATCCTTATAAATGTAAAGAATTTTGTTTTTAGTGCTCTTAAAATTTTCAACACACAGTTTTCTTCCTTATTAAATTAAAATTTGTTATCCCCGTGAGTTTAACTCAGTTGGTAGGGATATTGCATATTATATTGTGTGAGCTCTAACCACTAGGCTACTTGACCAAATAAAAAAAATGTTTAATTATGATTTGACTTCTAAATTTTTGAATGATTTTTTTTACAGATATGTTAAAAAAATTATAAGAAACTCTTTTATAAAAAATTATATATTTTTAACATATAATGAATTAAATATTAATTTTTCTTAACACCAAATTTTTAAGGTTAGAGTAATAAAAATTTGGACCTAAAAATCAAAGTTTGAGCTAAAGGGGATGAACTTTTTTTTTTTTTTGAAAGAATGGGGTTGAACTTTTTATAATATTCTAAATAAGTATGTAAAAAATCATTCAAAAGCCTAAGCATAAATAAACAAATTTTAAGTTTACAATGACTAAAAGAATGTGTTGTAAAATTTTATAGGACCAAACCACGTCACTTTTTTTATAATGGCTACAACCAAAATTGACTATATTAACAAAACTTATTTAACTCAAGTATATAAGAGAAGTGGTAGAACTCAAATACTCTATGTATACTTCTAACCAATGTCTAGACAAGTAGATGGGGAGTGGGAATTACGCCTACTTGCTCTATGTGTGGGAATGGGGATAAGACTGTTATCCACACACTTTGGGATTACGTCTAGGCAGCCCCTATCTGGCTCAAGTTAGTTAGGTCTAATCAAGCTACTAACTTTTTCTCTTCTCTTTACTAAAAAGATTAAATCCTCAAGAACCTAAGAACCTGAGCAACAAAGACTTTGGGGAGAAAGAGGAAAGATAGCAATCTATTTTCATGGTGACATGTTGGCACCTTTGGACTTGGCAAAACAAATTCTTTTTTGAATCGGGCTTCCAACGCCCAAATGATCCACTGCTAGTGATTATTAGAAAAGTGAAAGAGATTGAGATTTTTTAACATACTCTCTTGAATGGAAAGCATAGACAAAAGGAGACCATTTACATCGGTTGGAAGAATCCTCATGGGAATTATATCAAGCTCAACGGAGATGGGGCTTACAAGACTTCAATTCAAAAAATTTGTAAACATTCGTTTAGCTTTCTTATTAACAAGATGAGAGAAAAATTAATCGAATGGAAAGCTAACTCTCTTTCTTTTCTAGGTTGTATCACCCTAACTCAATATTCTTTGGCTAATATTCCTAGTTATGTGTTGCAAACTTTCTCTATCCAAGGGTTTATTTGTGAGGAAGCATAAAGAGTTTAAAGGAACTTCATTGTGGGATCAACTTCAGAGCAACGAAAGTTTCATCTTGTTTCTTGGCGAAAAAATTTCCACCCTAAAGATGAAGATAGTCTTTGATAAAAAAATATGCACATCTTAAATCAAGTGTGCAATGTTACAGCTAGTTTGGAATTTGATTGATAACCCATATATATAAGCTCTGGGTCAATAGGATGAAGCCTAAGTATGTTTGTTGTCTTACTGCTAAACCTGTTATTCGTATGAGAAAAAATTGTGATAATAATTTGCATGCCATTTGTAATGTCTAAGAAGATGCTGCTTCTAATATACCTTGGTCCATTAAAAAATGTACCAAAACTTGTTGTTAAGCCTCCATCCATAGAGTTGTATGCATGTTTTGCAAACAGGAGTGCATCGACTGATGGGAAATTTTCTCTCAATTCAACTTATTCTATTCTCTGATAAAAACCTCATTGAGAAAAATGATTCTAATTTGTTTAAATTGGTTTGGAAGTGGAAGTGTCCTAATAGGATTCACTCTTTTCTTTGGAAAGTTTCCTATGGTAAACTTACAACCAACTGAGAGAGATATAAAATAAATATGATATGACCCCATTTGTCCTCGTTGCCAACACGGTTATGAGTCTATATTGCATATTTTAGCGAGATCGTGATGAAGCTATGGCATTTTGGTCCCCAGTAATGAAACCAGATTATTTGGCAAAATTTAATCTAGGTATCATCTCTTGGTGTTGTAACAAAAAATGGATTGTGAAAATGAACTCTATTCTATTCAATGCGGGAAAACCCCATATATACAAAGTCTCAGTATGAGAGCTGTCAAAGATAATTTGAATTAAGTATCTAGCTAACACAATAAGAAAACTGCAATTTAGCGTCGGCCTAAAACCCACGCTAATCAGGTAAAAACGGACGCTGACACAAAATTTAATGTCGGATTAGCGTCAAGGTATGGACAATGCTAAAAAAGTTGAAGCTACTGTGTAGCGTCAGATTTCTGGCATCCGAGGCTAACCTAGAGTCAGTAAGACCAAGTTTAAGCCTGACTCTACAATCAGGCGAGGCTAATAAAACCAACATCCGAAAAGTCAACCAAATCATATAGAGTCAATCAACCAACGCTAATTAAATTACTTAGAGTCGGCTGGTCTGATGCTAAAATGAAAAACCCCCAAACAAAATTACTAAATGAAGAAATTTCCATTGAAGACAAACACGATATCTATGGTCAATTTTCCATTGAAGAAATTACACAACCATGATTTCATATTCCTTTCATTCCTATTGAATAGACAAACATGATAATTATTATAAAATTTCAAATGAAGAAGATATTTCAAAACACAGCCGAAAACCCTAGACAGAGAAGAAAATCCTAAATCCTAGATCCCTTTAACGCAAACCCTAAAATTAGAACAATATATAACTAACTGGAGTATGGTAGCAGAAACATTGAGGATGTCGAACAGAGAAAAGTGGTTAGCGCTGGAGTTGAAATAGAGTAGGTGAATAGAGATGAAAGAGACTGAGAGTAATGCAACTTTGGTGGAAAGAGTGACGATAGAGCAATCATGAAGTGAGATGAGAGTTGGTGGCTTTAGAAAGACTACCGTCGGCAGGAGTGGAGATAGTGTGAAGAAGATAGAGGGAAACACGATTCGAAAGTTCAAAAAATGACTGAGGGAGATTGTGTTTAGTCACATATATTTATTAGTTTTATTGAATTATTTTTGGAAACAATGATCGTTTATTGAATTTATTTTGTTTCAAATTGATACCAATTAGATAGCTTGGCATAGTGGTAATATCCAAATTTAACGTCCCAGTGGACATGGGTTCGATCCACGTTCCTTTTTAAAAAATAAAAATTTATAAATACTTCGTTATTTAGAGTTGGATAGGTTGACGCTAACTACATGAAAACTGGGTAAAAAAACTAGTCACTACATTTTGAAAATTTAGAGTCGGTTGAGCCGACGTTAAGCTTTAGACAATTAAAGCAAAAGTGAATAGGGGTGATAACGTAGGTTAAGCCGATGCAAAGCCGACGCTAATAGCAATCGATGTCAGTGGGCCGACGCTACAATTAGTTTTGTAGTGTAAGTTTTATTTACAAGAATATTCATTGCTGAGTTTTCTATACAATGCAGCAGTATTATAATAAGCATATATTATACATTATAAATTGGCTATAACTGTATTAACAAATAAAGCAACCACTGAACCTCACAAGTAGTATTAGGAAGGGCCCTATATTCGGCTTCAGAAGAGCTTCTAGAAATTGTAGGCTACTTCTTAGTTTTCCAATAAATTAGAAAAGAACCGAGGAAAATGCATAAACCAGTAATGGATTTTCGGATCTCTGGACAAGCTGCCCAATCTGAATCACTAAATGCGGTAAGTTTGAGATTGCTGCCAGTTGAGAAAAACAAGCCCTTTCCTGGACAACCCTTGACGTACTTGAGAATGTGAAGGGCAGGCATCATATGACATTGATGAGGTGCAATAATGTATTGACTTACTTTACGGACAGCAAAGCACAAATATGGTCGAGTGTTAGTAAGATATATGAGTCGACTGTTGGAAAAAAGGGTGTTTCACAAGTCAGCTATTGAATTTTGACAATAACAAGGTATTAAAAATAATCAATTGGATATGCTAAACAATTTGTTCAAGTGTACAGGATCCATAATCAAAGTACTATTCATAAAGGTTCTGGTTAAACAAGTTCAAGAGCAAAGGAATTTATTTGAAGCTTAAAGCATCTGGAAGAATGAGTCTGAAGAACTGCGTCTGAAAAATGCGTCTGAAGAAACGAGTCTGAAGAAGAGCTCCTGAAGACACGTCATCAGAAGCAAGAACATCAGAAGCACTGGTCATCAGAAGCATATCTCGCCAGAAGCTACTTCACCAGAGTTGACAAAGGACATTGTACGAAGTGTATGGCCACGAACTCTGCAACCACCTTCTCTGCAATCTTTGTCTTTGCAACAAGACAAAGATAACAGTAACATTGCTGCAGACGTTGTTCCTTCTATTCTGGAATAGATTTGAATTAAGTTCTTCATAGGACAACTATCAAATCAGGCAAAAGATCAAGGGTGAAGAATCAAAGCTTCAAAGCAAGACACGTTGATGTAACGGCTAAATTCTCAACGTCTCTCAACTCCTCTATAAATAGGGATGAAGACTTAGAGAACATAAACAGAGAGAC
>Ga0228711_1008642_pt1 | contig 14182 bp, 9 predicted proteins | sample MedpolnodulmetaG_2_FD_177996 | JGI IMG/M metagenome (GOLD analysis project Ga0228711, IMG submission 177996) | Root nodule microbial communities from Medicago polymorpha collected in Santa Monica, California, United States - brown nodules | ecosystem: Host-associated > Plants > Roots > Nodule...
CAAGTATTCAAACTGTATTCAATTCTTTGTAATTGTTTAGAAGTCTCTTTCAGTTGTGATTGAGCAAAGGAAGTCTCTTGGAGTTGTCCTTGAGCATAGAAGTCTCTTTCTTGTGTGATTGAGCATAGAAGTCTCTTGGAGTTGTCCTTGAGCAAAGATAAGTCTCTTTCTTGTGTGATTGAGCAACTTGTAATTTGAGATTACATTTTAGTGGAACTCTCCTTGGAAGTGCAAGGGGGACAGGACTACTTCCGGTTTGTGGAAGGAACCTGTATAATTGCTTGTGTTCTTTCTTTCTCTGTTCTTTACTTCTATCCGCTGCACACGACTCTGAACTCACTCAGACTCTGAACCTGAGAACAGTTCTTCAACGTAAGGAACGAAAAAATTTTTGAGAACACAATTCAACCCCCCCTTCTTGTGTTTTTCTCACCTTCATAAACATCATCCCAAAGACCAACTAGCTGCCATACCTGAATAATAAAAGGGCAATGAAAGAAGACACATGCTATATCTTCCGCAACTTCGTTACAACTAACACAGTTAACATGGCATTACACACCTTTATCTTGTAATCAGACTCTCATTGGTAAACGACCACAACACATACGTCAGTTGAAATTCTTAATTTTTGGAGGCACCTTTAGTTTCCATATGCGACCCAGTAGCCTGGACGTCACAAGTGAGAAGTGTCTACTAGTTCCTCCATACACAACTTGTAAGCACTCTTCACCAAATAGAGGATGTTTCCTCTGCTTTCCAAATTAAACTATCCAACGGTATATGAGGAACCAACAATGTGTGTATAATATCATTTTCTTGATCTTCGCTGAATATTTGGTGAATTACGTCTGTGTTCCACTGTTTGTGCCTCGTGTCTATCAGACTATTAACTGTGAATTTTTGATGAAAAGAAAGCACAGACATGTTACCATCTATACATTTACCATTTTGCAGCCTTGGTTCGTCAATAATGGGGATGGAATGACCCGTACCTACGCACCACACCGCACGCTACCACGAACAATGAACCATGCTCGAAAAATACTATGCCAAACATAACTTCGATTGTGTCAGTAAAACACATTCTAATAACCGAGAAAAAAGTGAAACCGACGTCAATTTTAGCAAATACTCGCATCTTTAAAAGTAAATGCAAGAAAGGAAGAGGAAAGCGGGATCAAACATAGAAAATACATCCCCCTTGATAGGAACAACACCACCAATGGTGGGAACAATTAGAGATATGTTTGACGATTTAAAATAATTAGAGATTATTTTAATCGATGCTAACTATTTCGAAGAACAATTTAACAAAGAAATATAGACATTGGTACGAAAACCAAAATAATATATATATGTATGTATGTATATATAGAGATTTTCCAAAATAGTTGTTGAAATATCATGCCTCTTTTTCTAATTACTTAGTTTTAATGTTTGTGAATTACGGAAATATAACAATGACTTGGTAGTTGAGATAGAAGAGTTAAGAATTGAAGTTATAAGCAAATACTTCGATCCCCATCTTCAACATAAAAAACTAGCAATATTAATATTGACTGTTTGAAGAAAAAAAAAAGTTTGTCAAGTGGATAATTTGAAGGACTATATTTTGCAGACATTTTTTTAAATTGGAATGGACTAAATTAGGTGTTACTTTTTTTCTATTAATGTCAAATGTAAATAATTAATTGGGTGCACAACTTATTTTCTTGAGACACTTATATTTTTTTTTGGGTTAATAGGTCTTTACCCCCTGTAATATAGGCCATTTCTGGTTTTCCTCCCTTTAAAATATTTTTTTTGATTTACCCCCTAATAGGCCAAACAAAAACCAATTTTTTTTTTTCAAGAAATTTTCGTTTCTGTTTGGCCTATTAAGGGGGTAAATCAAAAAAAATATTTTACAGGGAGAAAACCAGAAATGACCTATATTACAGGGAGGTAAAGACCTATTAACCCTTTTTTTTTCACTTTCTTTCTTGGAATTGAAAAATTGGTTTTCACTAAAATATTTGAGATAGACAACCAATTTCAAAATATTTAATTTCAAAGCAAACTCATACCAAATATCTCCCTCCCTTATCTTCTATATAAACCATCACCTTGCAACACTTATACTCACCAAGCAAACCAAAAGAAAACACAAATTATATTTTGAATATCAATTCTTTCCCTAGAGAAACAATGGCAAGCTTGAGAGTTACATTTGTAGTTACAATTATGTGCATGGTGGTGGTTAGTGCACCAATAGCAGAGGCAGCCACATGTGGACAACTAATTGATAGCCTTATTCCATGCATTACTTATCTTCAAGGTGGTCCTGGTCCATCTAAAGCATGTTGTGGTGGAGTGAAGAAACTTAATGCTGCCGCCAACACCGGCCCCGCCCGCAAGGCTGCTTGCAACTGCTTGAAAAGTGCTGCTGGTACCATTGCTCGCTTGAATAACAACCAAGCTGCTGCTCTCCCTGGCAAATGTGGTGTTAAAATTCCCTATAAGTTTAGCACTTCTACCAACTGTAATAGGTATGTTTTATATATCACTCCTTAATTGTATATATATAACTCTTCTCATGCATCTTCTTGAACTGTTAGTTGAAAACTTCTAGGATTTAAACCTAAAAACAAATATAACCAATACCTAAAGAAAATGTTAAAATGAAATGAAACAAAATGATGTTGAAGCAGAAAATATATTTACAATGGAATGAGACAAAAAATATTTATTTCATATCATATTCTCAAATTGAAAATGTGTGCTCCAAGCTAAGATGATGACCAAAATTAAGTGAGACATTGAAATGATAATTGAAGGAGGTCAAATATGTGTGATTTTTGTTTTTTGTATAAATATATGTGTCATCTTAATTAGGTATTATTATAACAGAGTTTTTTTTACTAAAAGGTATGAAAAAAGAGTTGATGCTTTTTATAAAATAAGTGGAAACAAATTATGAGTGACTTATGCAATTTTGGGCAGTCATCAAAATGGAAGTAATACTTTAAAATTAATAAAAAAAATTATAAAATAATCTCAATTTTCATTTAACTTGTGCATTATTTTATATTTCATATATATTCTCCCTTCATGAGCATATAAATAGTTCTTTTTTAATTTTCTTATGTTAAATTGAAAATCAGATATATCTTAATGTGCTTGTTTCCTGCTGTATTGCAGCATCAAGAGTGTGAATGAGTGAGAGAAAGAAGAAGATAGCATGGCACTTCTTTCTTCTGCAGTATAATTTTCTAATGAGAATAAAGAAAGGGCAATGAGGGCTCCACCTATGCGAGTTTCCTCTTGTTTCAGACTTATAATTTGTAGTAAAATGAATATTTTTTTGCCCAGTTTGGTTGTTGCATATATGTAATAAACATATTTGATATATACTATTCCATGCTACTTTTAACAATTGTCTTATTACTTTCTTCTCCTTATATTTGTTATTGTTGCTCATTTCAAATTTTTTTAAGTACAATTGATTATTATTATTAGTTAGGCATATTAATATGATATGAGCTTAAAATTTTAATTTTTCAATTAAAAATTTAAATAAAAATACTAATCCACATCAGCACCGTCTAATCCACGTCAAACCAATAATGGTCACGTAAATGTTTATGCACCGGAGGTTGCGAAAAAAGGACAATGGTTTGCACGGCTTTTGACTTAAAGGATCTAGTTGGAAAAACAAAAACTTAAAGGACCATATAAGAATTTTGCCTAAATTTAGTGGATGTATTTATCATTGACATATATCTGTATTCATAATTCTAAGTCCCACCTGGGAAGCATAATTATTTGAATTGAGTTGACTATTTTTACAAACATCAATGGTCATGATTTAAGCCTCTCATCTCTCACTTGATATGTCCTCTATGTAATATCAATTCATCACAATCTTAAATACTGATTGAAACATGTAACGACTTAGTATGGAGAAGATTATATTTATATGTAACAAAAACAAACTATAAAAGTGATGCACTAATAACTTGCTAGTTAAGGAACCAACATTTAGTCAAGTGATAAGGGATAGTTATTATTGACACAAATAATAGATATATGTAACTAAGCAAATATGACACTGAAAATTATAGCTCAACAACTTTATATTACAGACTAAATTCAACCAACTAACTTTCAATGTAGATTATGCAAGGGGTGGGGTCAGTTATTAACTCAAATGAAAATAGAAGTAAACAACAAACTATTTACTCAATTCACTACAGGATTGCAATATTCTAAAATGCATCATAATATGTATGTATTTATAGAAAACATCGATAGCATTACTGACCTTAAAGAAGATGAGACATCAATACTGTCTAAATGTCAGATTAAGGCGACATCTGGTGCTGAATTTGGTATGATAGATGAGACACCATGGTAGACATGTCGCGATTCTCCACCAAATATAAGAACATCTCCTGATTCTAGAAGTACATTTTCTGCCTTCTCAACATTCCTTTGATCACTATAAAGAAATTCTTCTGAATCACCAATAGAGAAAGAAACAACCGGCAACCCTTTTTGAAGACTTTCTCTACTTTCATCGCGATCCTGCGTCAAGTGGATTGAAAATGGAAGCGAAAAAAGTAAATGACTTCAGAAAAATGAAAGACTTGAACATTTCAGCGAAAACTTGTGCTTGCTATCGAAAATTCACGAGTGGCATGGACCGTTTGCTTTAAGAAAACGTTTTTTTTATTTACGTTTCGTGTTTTCACTTTAAGTGACAAGACTAATACATGGAGTGTTACAGGAATAATAAACTATGGATCAAGGTTTCCTAGATCAACAAATACACGCATTTACACGCATTATTTGATCTCAACGATTGATTTGAGATCGGCAACTCCAAACATACTTTTACCAAATCGTCTTTAAATAATCTACACAATTGATTTGAGAACGGACAACAAAAATCAATCACTTCGTCACACATTTAATGTATGGATTCCAAATCTATAAACTACTAATAACATTATGCCACTGTAAAGTCTAATATGTTGCAAGAATGTATTTGACTACTTCAAATATGGTCGTTGACATCAAATACTTGGTCCTGAATACATGTTTGTTTTTATTGTTATATTTTCAAGTATCTCAGATTAAGTCAACAAATATTATACAATTATTTCAGGAATTCTTTCTATCTTATAATAAAAAAATGCCAAACATTAAAGTAGTGTAGCTGACCTGATGAAGACCAAGCCTTCCACTGGTTTCATAAAAATTGACGATGCATATATCAGGAGTCAGTGAAGGTAGCATATCCTCTACAGATTCCTGATTAATTAGATTATGTGCTTCTTGTATAGATCTTATAACCAACCTACTAAAGTTATGAGGAATACTTGGTGGCTTGCTACCATCAATTACCCTTTTATATCCATATTTTCTTGTTTGAGGATCCCAATCCATACCTAGACACATCATCTTCAATCGATGTTTTGCTCCATCGCCATAACCTGGTTGATAGAATCCTCCGGGACCAAGACCAAGATCGCGGCATTTTTTCACTATTTCTACCTAAAATTTTAAGAAAAAATGTGGTCAAATAATAAAATGTGGTCAAGCATAAGAAGTTATTGTGAATCATTCAGGAACATAAAGGCAGACCAGGCATATAAATGCATTCTATTACAACAAGTGAAAGAAATTCCAATTATTGACAAGAAAAAGAAATTTAGCGAATCAACAATTTAGTCCCTGAAATTGTAGGGTGCTTCCAATTTAGTTCATGAAGGCTTGACACTTGGGAGTGTGCTCCTCTCTAGGTCTCAAGTTCGAATCCTCCAGGTGCTAACCATTCTTATGTTGGCCAGTCCATACATGGCTTTTCTTTGACTTAAATTTCCCCCCATCCCCCCGCTAGTGGACGGTGGGATTGGTCCCCCTGATTAGTCGGTCTTTGAGTTCAATTTCCCTTCTTTTTTTTTTGCGAAGTTTCAAATACACGAATCATTTTGAATTTCGTTAGTTTCAAAGATCAAGTTAACTGTGCCTACAATTTTAAGGATAAAAAATTGGTGATTCACTCAAAGGACATTGCTGGAATCCTACATATTATATCTTATACACAGTGTAGGCTTACTCTGAAAAACGTCTTCTATAATTTCCTAGGATTCCTAGCCTTTAAGATACATATTATATCTTATACACAGTGTAGACTTTTGCATTCTGAAATATCAGAGAAAGTCAAGTACCTGTTCATCATGTGTTAAGTGATGTTTCAAGAGAACCATCCCAGGCCTCAGTATTCCTTCCTTAGTTTCTTCATTTGTTCCTCCCTCCTGCATCTCAAAATCAATGCAGTTTTCCTTGTTCTTTTCAAGCGGTGAAGCTCCTGTTAAAGAATAATTTCTTTTACTGCGAAAGCAGATGTCAAAGTTGATTTTTCTTTGCCTGTTATTATACAGTTTATTGGATGATGCAGCATTGTCCTTCTTCCAAAACCGACCTTGTTGAGGCAATTCACGGTGGCTTTTGAACTCTTTAGTCACTGACAATGTCTTTGTTGTTGATATATTACTATTAGTATCATCAGAACTGGAACAAAAGCTAGACTCACTATATTTATTCTCATTTCCCCGTCCCAATCCTAAGTCAACGCGAGTTTTCCTCTTGAATTTGGTTTGTTCAGAAACAGTACTAGACGGTGGGGATGTTAAATGATCACAACTGGACATTGACCCAGATAGTGTATTTTTCTTAGTATTTCTATGCAATGGTATAAAATATTCTTCTTTGTCATGTGAAACATCGGAATGGAAAGGAAAAATATGACTGAACATTTGAGAAGTTAAAGTACATACATTATGTCTATATTTCTAAACAAAGACATCCACTCTTGTTTGATAAAGACAATAACTTCAAATAAATACCACAAACAACATAGTAAATTGAACATCAGTTACTAAATTAAAATAACTTCAACCTAATACAAATACCACATCAGTAGTCCTAAACATAATATTTAACATTTTAGGTGGAAATAGTGAAAAAATGTTGTGATCTTGGTCTTGGTCCTGCAGGATTTTATCAATCAGGTTATGGAGATGGAGCAAAACTTAGAATGAAGATGATGTGTCTTGGTATGGATTGGAATTCTCAAACAAGAAAATATGGATATAAAAGGGTAATTGATGGTAGCAAGCCAACAAGTATACCTCATAACTTTAGTAAGTTAGTTATAAGATCTATGCAAGAAGCACATAATCAAAACCATTGTTGTCAAAATCACGACTTAAATCCTAAAATTTAGGATTTTTGGACTTTCTTCACCATCAACGACTCAAATCCATAGTACAATCTTAAAATAGGCAAAATCTATCAATTGAGTGTGATTTTATGATTTCTTATAAATTAAGTCATTTATGACTATATACCATTTATAACAAATATTTAATATTATTTTTTTTATAAAAATCCATCGATTTTGATTGCTATTTTACAATTTCTTATATCGATTCTACAAAAGTAGTTGAGTAAAATCCTTCGATTTTGCTTGCGATTTTACGATTGTCGATTTTGCTCTTCTCTTTCGACCTGAAGCAAAATTCCGATTTTGACAACCTTGATCAAAACTCATTTGGGGTTGTCCTAATGGTTGGATTGAGATCTTGGAGCGTGCTCCTCTCAAGGTCTCATGTACGATTTCCTTTTGTGCCAATTTTGGTGGAAAAGTCCATACAGAGCTTTGTTTTGGCTTTAAATGGGCCCCCACAAGTAGGCGGTGGGATTAGTCCTCTCGGATTAGTCGGTCCTAAGATCGGATACCAAGTTTAAAAAAAAAAAAAGAAACACATGATTTAATTAATTAGGAATCTGTTACTTTCAATTACTCCTGATATACGCATTGTCAATTTTTATGAAACCAGAAGAAGGCTTGGTCTTCATTGAAATATTTGATAAGATAGAAAGAATTCTTGAAATATTTGTATATTGTTGACTTAATCTATGATACTTGAAAATATAACAGTAAAAAAGAACATGGTGTGGTGAAAATTAAAAAAGAAGAAAGAATTTATGATGTAGTTAGGACCAACTATTTGATGAGAATAACCATATTCAAAGAAGTCAAATATATTCTTCCAACATTGGACAATCATAAAGAAATGTGGATCTAAGGGGCGACCAAGTCAGATGAAGCTCGCCAGAATTAAACTTAATCACTTCGGCCTTACAGGCATCGTGTTTGAGGGGTTGTAGACCTTCATAAAGAAATATAGACCTAAGAGGCGACCATGCCTAATCTTTCTCATCGGAAAAACTTAATCACTTCACCCTTACAAGCTTTGTGCAAGGATTCTGTGCGAAACATATCCAGATATGGATAAGTCTGACGCTCCCATCCTCAAGTAATTGATCGGTCGAAGTGTCTCGTCATTATGCAATAGCAAGCACAAGTTTTATAAACCTAATATTGGTATCAGAAACTATTCATTCTAAAGAAAGAGTGACATTTCTCAGTTTACACCCCGATTATGCAAGGATGAGTTAGTCTCGATAAAAAAAACGAATATATACGAAAAGGAAAGAAAAACTTCATTTTGTTTTTGAAGGATGGAAAGAAAAACTTCATATCAGCCGATTTTATCGCACTTTCATACTCAGCACGGGTCCCATACTCTTATGCATCTTAGAAGATTGTTTTCCAGTAGTGAATTGAGTAAATAGTTTGCTGTTTATTTCTATTTTCAATATTTGAGTTAATAACTGACCCCTCCCCTTGTATATCTACATTGAAAGTTAGTTGGTTCAATTTAATTTCTAATATAAAGTTGTTGAGCTATATTTAATTTTCAATGTTATATTTGGTTAGTTACATAAATTGAATTTTAAGTTGGTTGAGGTTGGTTCCTTAACTAGCAAGTTATTAATGCATCAATTTCGTTTTTATGGATGTGTGCAAACGTCTTAATCTATATAATTTGTTTTACCAAGACAAATATAACCTTCTATATAGCAAGTCGTTATATGTTTCTCCATCAGTATTTAAGTTTATGAATAATATTATATATACATGTATGAAACTGATGTGTTCAAAAATAATTAAGCAATCCTAATAAATAAGCTTGTAAATAGATATTAGATTAAATACCATTTTTGGTCCTTTTAGTTTGACAAAATTCCCAAGTTAGCCCTTTAAGTTTCAAAAGTTTCAACTAGGTCCTTTTAGTTTGACAAAATTCACAAGTTAGTCCTTTACGTTTCAAAAGTTTCAAATAAGTCGTTTTAGTTGATAAACTATTTCACTGTTATCCCTGCTATTAGTCTCCGTTTAACTGATGTTGATGTAGCCGTTAAGTTGTTGACTTGGATCAAAATGATGTATTTTAAAAACTTGAGGGTGTCAAAACTAGATATTATATATACACTAACGAAAACGGAGACTGATATTATATCAAACTAAAAGGTTGTTACTTCACAATGTTTTTTTGCAGGTTGATGTTGTCCATCAGTGGTTGTGGCATCTTGATCTGGTTTCTAGTTATTTCGTTAAAGGCGCGTATCATTTTCCGTCCTCCTTGGCTCCACAAATCAATACTTAGGGATCAGAGTTACTTTGGCATAAGGAAGTCCTAGTGAAGGTTTCTTTATTAGCTTGGTGACTCTTCCAGAACAGGTTACCTACGAACGAAAATCTTTTTAGAAGGGGTATCATTCAGCAGGATTCTCAGTTTTGTGTGGGTAGTTTTGAGGAGTTAGAAGCAGCAAATCATTTGTTTTCTAAGTGCGATTTTTTTAATTCCATTTGGCATCTTTTCTACAATTGGATCGGCATTTCTACTGTGGAACCCTATAGCATCTGCATCTTGGATCATAACCAATGGGTTTGTCCTTTTTCATGTTTAGGTATTGGTTAGAAGTGTTTCATTAGTTTGTTTGTGTAACACGCTAAAACCCCGACTTTAATTTTATAAATAAGAGAATAAAAGTAATAGACTAGGTGTTACACATACTCCTCATTATACTATGTCATAAAACAATAATCATAATTCAAAAACTCCATATAACATTAATCAAAATTCAGCAGCGGAAATATTCGACCGTTTCAATAAAACAAATTTAATACTCATCTTCAAAATAAAAAAAACATAGTTTTCAATACTTTTAAACTTCAGAAACAAAAATCAAATGAGAAACCCCCAACCCTAATGTTACATATCAGAGCGTGTATTCGACTACATAATTAATACTAATAAGACCAATAACGGAAGAAGACTCCCGTCGCCACTTTCTAAGCGTTCCACAACTAGAGCTCCTCGTCCTGCCTCTGCCATTGGTGAACTAACCACCACCATGCACATAATTGCAACCACAAATGCAACTCTCATACTTGCCATTGTTTCTCTAGGGAAGAATTGAAATAGAAATTACAATGTGCTTTGGAATGTTTTTGATTTGATTGGTGAGTAAAAGTTTCGCAAGGTGTTGGTTTATATAGAAGATAGCAGAGAAGGTATTTGGTATGTGTTTGGTTTCAAATTAAATATTTTGGAATTGGTTGTCTATCTCTTAAATATTGCAAGTGAAAAGAAAGTGCAAAAAGTCTAAATGTCTTGAGAAAGAAAGTATCCGTGCACCCGATTATTTACATCTGCAGTTAAAAGAAAACAAAAGTAACACCCAATTTTGTCCATTCCAATTTTAAAAAATGTCTGCAAAATACAGTCCTTCAAAATTATCCACTTGACAAGCTTTTTTTTTCTTTCCAAACAGTCAATATTAATATCGTTAGTTTTCTATGTTGAAGATGGGGATCGAAGTATATGATTATAACTTCAATTCTCAACTCTTCTATCTCAACTACCAAGTCATCATTATATTCCCGTAATTGACACACATTAAAACTAAGTGAATAGAAAAAGAGAAATGATATCTTAGTGAACATAATTCAGTTGGTAGGGACAATGCAATGTTATATGCAGGGGATCGGGATCTGAACTCCAAACACTCCACTTATTCACCTTAAAAGGTGAATTATAGACTACTTGACCAACAAAAAAATATATTACATTTTTACAACTATTTTTGGACTACTATCTCTCTTTATTATTTTTGTTTCCGTATCAATGCCTACATTTCTTTCTGTATCTTTGATTGTCTTATAAGATGTCACAAAAATAGTTGTTCAAATAACATAACTCAGGAAAATTGTTCTTTGAAATTGTTAGCATCGATTAAAATAATCTCTGATTATTTTAAATTGTCAAACATATTGTTCCTGTCAAGGGCGATGTATTTTCTGTATTTTAAAAAAGTGATCCCTCTTTCCTCTTCCTTTGCTTTCCTGCCTTTATGCTCCAAATCCCCCCTCCTCTCTGACAACTGCTCAGCACTTACCTTATGTCTTAACTTCCCACTTATCCTTAACCACCCCTATTGAGCTGGCTTTCTTAGACGTATTTTCTTTCCGTATTATCTTAAAGATTGTTGGTTAAATAAGAGTCTCTATGGCTTGAAGTAAGCTAGTAGGCAATTGTATGTCAAACTTTTTGCATCCTTGGTTTCTCTCAGTTACACTCCTTCTGTTGCTGATTTTTCTTTATTCATTAAGCTAAAATGTACCAATTTTACTGCCTTATTAGTTTATGTGGACGACATAGTTTTATCAAGAAATAATTATGCTACAACTCAGCATGTTAAGCAGTTTTGGGATCAAAAATTTCGCATCAAAGACCTTGGAAAGCTAAGATTTTTTCTAGGCTTGAAAATAGAAAGATCAAACAAAGGAATTTTGGTGAATCAATGCAAATATAATCTTGAGCTTCTTGAAGATAGTGGTCACATAGTTGTTAAGCCTAGTTTCACACCTTATGATACCTTAAAGTTGCATAATTCTTATTCTCCTCCATTTCATGATGAATTCTCCTTTAGAAGTTTTATTGGTAGACTTCTCTATTTGACACGCACGCAGCCTGACATTGCTTTTGTTGTTCAACAACCTAGTCAGTTTGTTTCCATTTTCCAAGCCCCGTGAAGTCCATTTTCAAGCTGCCACAAAGATTCTAAAGTATCTCAAGAACTCTCCAGCCAAAGGATTATTCTATTCATCTCCATCTCTCGTTAATCTTGCAGGTTTTGCTGATTCAGATTGGGCTAGTTGCCCCACTACTAGACGATATGTTTCCAGGTTTTGTGTGTTTTTTTGGCTCTTCCCTCATCTCATGGAAGTTTAAGAAGCAAACAACTGTTTCTAGATCCAACTCTGAATCTGAGTATAGAGCCTTGGCTAGCCTCATTTGTGAATTACAATGGCTCTCTTATTTATTCAAGGATCTTCATATCAACTTTCAACAACTAGCTTCAGTATATTGTGACAATAAATCAGCCATATATATTGCTCATAATCCAACATTTCATGAAAGAAGGAAACACATTGGGTTTGGTTGGGTAGTGGGTTACCCAAACTATTTTCGGTTTTCTTTGTTAATATTAAATGACTAAATGATAGTCCTCTTATTTTTCCATAAAAAATACTCAACTTTTTGATTTTAAAAAAAAAAATTGTATAACCTATTTTCACTATATTTTAGCATAAAAAATAATAATAAGTGATAATATCAAATAAATAATTTCATCATAAAATACTTGCAACAACCAAAAAGTGCAACATCCGAATTTGTAACTCTAGCATGTTTTGATTTTCAATATCGAGAATGTTTTTTGTTAATTTTGAAAATTAAACTTGATTTATGATCAAAATCTTTTGTATTCTCCTTCTTCACAATGAAAATAAAAATAAAAATGTTGACATTATTGGGCAAGTAGGTTTATTGGATTTGGGTCTAGTTTTACCCGAAACTCATTATTTTTTTATGGGTTTTTCATTTTTAAAGCAATACTCACCCAATTACCCAAACCATTTTTGGAGTTTTTTTGGGTGGGTTTGACCGGATAATTAGTCTAGCAACGCATTGTTTATTAAGGGCATGTTTGCTTTATGAAAATGATTCTTTTCTCTTCTCATATTTTCACTTTTAGTTACAAGACTGCTGTCTTGTTTTCATATGTTTCTTATTTTCAACTATTTATACAGGAAACACTAAAACAAAAAACTATTTCAGTGTTTTTTGTACAATGTATCAATCTTGTAATTGAATGTGAAATCAAGAAAAGTAAAAAATATGTTTTCTTGAATGTGAAACAATGTTTCAACTATTTCCACATGATAGAAAAACTTGTTTAAAATATTGTTTTGCAGTAGTGAATTGAGTGAATATTTGTTGTTTACTTATATTCTCATTTGAGTTAATAACATGACCCCGCCCTTTATATCTACATTGAAAGTTAGTTGGTTGAATTTATTTTCTAATATGAAGTTGTTGAGCTATATTTAATTTTTAATGTTATATTTGGTTAGTCACATATATATGTCCTTTGTGTCAATAACTATCCCTTCTCAATTGAGTAAACTTAATTTTAAGTTGGTTGAGGTTGGTTCCTTATCTAGCAAGTTATTAATGCATCAATTTCATTTATATGGATGTGTGCAAACGTCTTAATCTATATAATTTGTTTCACTAAAACAAATATAACCTTCTATATAGCAAGTCATTACATGTTTCTCCCTCGGTATTTAAGATTGTGAATAGATATTATATATACATGTATGAAATTGATGTTTTCAAAAATAATTAAGCAATCTTAATAAACTCAATTCAAATATTAACATGCTTCTCAATTGGGACTTAGAATTGTGAATAGAAGTAAATGTAATAATAATTTCATTCATAAAATTTAGGCAAAATTCCTCGTATAATTCTTTAAGTTATTTTATTGTAATAGATTAGTCGTTTAAGTTTTATTTTTACCTAATCTTTTAAGTCAATACCGTACACACAATTGTCCTTTTTTACAACTTCCTTTACATAAACATTCACGTGACCATTATTGATTTGACGTGGATTAGGCGGTGATGATGTGGATTAGTATTTTTATTTAACTTTTTTTTTTTGAAAATTAAAATTTTTAAACCCATATAATATTAATTTTCCTAACTAATAATATTAAAAAATTTTACTTCAAAAAAAATCTAATAATTTGAAGAGTAAATTACACTCCCCTCCCCTCAAAGATGCTTGAATTACACTCCCCTCCCCTCTTATGTTAAAATATACACTCCCCTCCTCTCTTATTCAAAACATATTAGAAAACTTATCAC
>Ga0228711_1008646_pt1 | contig 14173 bp, 5 predicted proteins | sample MedpolnodulmetaG_2_FD_177996 | JGI IMG/M metagenome (GOLD analysis project Ga0228711, IMG submission 177996) | Root nodule microbial communities from Medicago polymorpha collected in Santa Monica, California, United States - brown nodules | ecosystem: Host-associated > Plants > Roots > Nodule...
ATAAAGATTTAGTTTTTAATTAGTTTTATTGTTATTATTAAATTAGAAATAAGAAAGGGACATTTCATAACAGAAGAAGAGAAAGGTAATTACATACAGAAAGGGGGTGAGAGTTGATTTTAGTGTATCAAATTGAACCACAAATCATGTCCAAAAACCAAAATTGTTGTTTGAGATCATAATCGATCATCATTTCAACCTCCATCATCAATTCTATTTTGTGCTTCCGTTCGCATTTCCGATGTTGTATCTGTTGGTTTTGAGTTGCGTTTTCGTTTGAGTGAGCTGCGTTTTCATCGGATTGAGATGTCTTTTCCGAATCACTGTTAAAGACATAAAATACTAAAGTTTATGCATGCTAGGAGGTGGTTCCATTTGTTTGATGAAATTTCTTTTAAAAGTATACATATTTGTGCACCACTGCGCTAAATTCTAAGGCTCCAATTTGAAAAGAAAAAAAAAACACCACCTCAGTTTTTTTACTCCATCATTCTACACCTTACAAGCAAATGCATAAAATGCAAAAATGGCGTAAATCCATTCTCATCCCTGCAATTCGGTTTCTCTTCTTCTATTCTTAAATTTCACGTTTTCTTTCTTTAGTTTCTAATTTAATAATAAAAAAAAAAAACTAGTTGAAACTCTGTTAGTTTTACCCGTTTTTTTTTTAACCGTTGACTAACAGAGAGGGACTAATAACAAACATTTTGGACTAATAACAAACATTTTTTAAAGTGTAAAGACCTAAACCAAACAAAAAAATGTGTAAGGACCAATGCCAAAATTCGATGAAACTACAAGGACTAATCACATATTTAAGCATTTTCTAAATTAATTGGTTTTTCAATTTAAGAGGCTAAAGACATTTGGTAAATTATAGGAGCTATATTACTATATTGTTATATTTTCAGGACTAAAGCAGCTATAGGTTGTACTCTAAATTAATATTTTGTAATTTGAAAGCGCTAACACGCCTTGTATTTTTAGTAAAGCAAAACAATCTTTCGTGCTAGGCGCTCTCTCGCACTCGCTCTCCTGATCGACCAGATTGAATTGATGCAATGAAGATAACAGATGGGAGAGTAATCTTAAGTACAATGATTGCCCTATGTGGTACCGTATTGGGCCTGGAATTTCTGAGAAAAGGTACACTATGCAAGAAGAGCTCCTCCCCCTTAGTTAGATATTTTTGCTTATGAAAAAGAAGAAAAAAAGTCGAATAGTCGTAAGTTACTAGCCGCCTACTCTATATCTATAATGGATTTCGCCTGCCGCTCTACCAAGCTAACCAGAGCAGATGAGCATCTCTTTCAAGAAAGGATTGAACAAGTGATACATAGACCGTACTTCTATTCACATAGTTGGTGGTGAGCAATTAAGGGAGAGACTATTTTGTTAAATCCTTACAACTTGAATGACAAACAGCGATACATAGACCGTACTTCTACTCACATTTTTTCACTCCAACACTACAAACTTCTGAAGAATCTAATTTGTCCGACAAAAGCCTTAACAATTTTATCTACAGTGATTTTATGCTATTTTTTACAACTTTTTTTACAGCAATATATCTATGAATGAACCTAAATGGTCCTTCAAGTTAATCTACATCTAATGCTGATACTGTGGAGGAGTTTTTTTTTACTATAAAACCAATTCATATGCCAAAACCATATTTACATGCTACATCTACTTCATCACCCTCTATTTGTTAGTATTATTAAGCTCACCAAAAACATGTTCTAATCGAATATGAACTAAGCATTGGATTTGCTTTCATACTTCGATTGAACTAAATAAAAATCGTACGAATTTAAGTTGTATATACACGGTTCAACAAGTGACTTTAATAACCAAAAGCTTCAACTTAATCGTGACTGAATTGAGTTTAATAAACCCATCACTGTAAGTGCGAGCACATATTTGATTCAAAGAGTAAAGCTAACCACTGTTTCTAGCAAGTCAAGTAACTTAAATCTAGTTTACCTTCAAGTACCTAACACAGTAGTAAATTATCTTAGGTTCAACGAGTTAAGCACATATTTCAAAGTTAAAACCAACATGCAACACGACAAAACAAGTTCCAATCCTTCAAAATCATCCTCCTCGCATATGTGCACCCAGCTCACCAAACTGATCATCAGATACTTTGACTGCTCCCGTAGATTCAACCGTGAAAATGAAGCTATCTTGCTTTGTAGTTATTTCTATAAGCCCAGGCATATAGAAATAACTATATGCCTCAGGGTCAACTACCATCACCTAATCAATACAAAAAAAAATCAGTACAATAAATTACCTTAAGCGGTCAAACCACAATGAATTTTATAAGGAACAATACATCAAGGAAGGATTCACAGTAACAGATCAAACAGAACCTAGTGGCTGACCGACTTAGCTTTGATCAAGAATGCACACTAGATAAAAGTACCTAGTGGATTCATATTCATAGTAATAAATCACACAGAACCTAATAATGAATTTGAAGTACCATTTATAAAGAATGCATACAAGATAAAAGTATGTAAACACTTGGTGGTTGACAGACTCGGCACTGATCAGATATCAATTTCAAAAACTCTTTATAAGCATTGCTTTGGTAGAAATGAGGATCAAAATATTCTGCAGATGAATGATGCTGGACATGCTAAACAACCATCATAAACAGGATATTAACATCATATTTATTGTAGCTTCCTTTAAAGCCTAATCATTATGAAATTGGTAGCTTCGGACATGTTGTCAAGTATAGTAAGTCCCCGACATTCGTTCTAGCACTGTTATTACTTTTTCTACTTACCTTAAAAACGAAAATTTCTTGAAAAAAAATAATAAAATTGGTTTTTGTTTGGCCTATTAGGGGTAAATCAAAACAAAAATATTTTAGAGGGTAAATCAAAAAAAATATTTTACAGGGGGAAAACCAGAAATGACCTATATTACAAGGGGTAAAGACCTATTAACCCTTAAAATAAATTAAATAAAGATTTAGTTTTTAATTAGTTTTATTGTTATTATTAAATTAGAAATAAGAAAGGGACATTTCATAACAGAAGAAGAGAAAGGTAATTACATACAGAAAGGGGGTGATTTATGAGTTACCATTTTTATTAATCAGCAATCCAACACTCATTTTAACATGCAAGTAGAGTAATTGCATCGTACACTTTTCAAGTTTCAAAAGTTACAACGTATAAGCATTGGTGTTTTGATAAAGATGAATCAAGTGATATTTATTTATTAAATAATACTTCATCCGTCTCAAAATGAATGTCGTTTAAAGTTTTTAATATAATCGTCTTTTGTGTAATGCGTACTCCTTTCTTATCATGAAATACAGGTTCAAACTGCTCCATGTGGAATTTTCACAATTCAGAGTTGAATCAAAGTTTCAAGGGAGAGATAGATTCAAGGGTTTACGGTTACCCCAAATCGCAACTTTTTTTAGGGTTTGATTGAATAGAGAGTTGGGTTCTGCAGTATTGTATTTATAATGCTTTATGTCGGTGAACCCTTTTTTAAGCAAAGGAAAAGTCGGATACACCCTTTTAATTTTATCCACTCAAATTTTAGATTAATTAATTAACCGCTTTTCAAATCAGTTGTATTTATCTTTTTTATATATATTATAAAGATTATATGTCTTTTTTATAAATATATTATGAATTTGATATTTAAATGGTTGGGTTGGAATGCTTTAGGATGGGGAGGCAATGTGGTGGATAATTTTATGTTGATTAGTTTGTTGTGTAAAGGGAAGAGTGGAAAGATATGGCTAACAATGGCTTGTGTAATGATGTGTACTTTTTAACGTCAAAGTGGCGAATATTTTGAATATGGTTTTTTTTTTGAGGAAAAATATTTTGAATATGGTAGAGGGCGTTGCAGGTTTGTCTTGGTCTTGGTTTATTAGTAGAAAGGGTAGAAACAAAAAAACATAGGTATCTCCAATTGCTGCATTAATCCGGTCTCTTGTCTTCAAAGTGTATAACCAATCCAAAAATAAGCAAAGATATGTGTTGTAGATTTCTTTCCCCCTTTTGATATATGAAGTGCATATGTTCATGGAGACAGTGATGCAATTTCTAAGAGATTAAATGTAGCATGATTATTGGTAAAATCTAAAATATATCACAATTGAAACAGCGTTAACTAAAAAAAGCCATTAGCTGCACGATATCTTGAGCATCAACAAACATAAATTTCTCCTCTAATTAATTACACCCACATGAAAATGAAAGTGAGACTATAATAAATTTAAGGTTTAAATATGCATTCCGTACTTTCAAATATAGTGTTTTCTTGTTTCAATCCTTGTAAAAATATTTTTTGTGTTTAGTCCTTCTTGTTGTGCTTTAATCTCCGCAAAATTTAATTATATTGGAATTGGTCTATGTAATATATAAAATATTTGATTGATGTATCAATGACTAATATTTTAGTAATGTTTTTTTTTATCAGTAACAAATATTTAACCCATAATATTTAGTCTTTGTCTCGTGTTAGTACAAGCATTAGTTGGGAGCAGTCACGGATCCTTTGGTTGAAGGATGGAGATGCTAATTCTAAGTATTTCTATTCTATTATTTCTAGTCGATGGAGAAGAAATGCTATTGTAAATGGAGATTTAGTGGAAGGTGTTCAGCCAATTTGAAATGCAGTCTTTGACCACTTTAAAGAGCATTTTGTGGCCCAGAATGTCACAAGGCCAGGGGTTGGAAATTTGAGGTTCAGAATCTTGTCTCATGTGGAAAGAAGCGGACTTATAAAACCTTTTTTCAGAGCTTGAAGTAAAAGCGGCGGTGTGGGACTGTGATAGTTATAAAAGTCCTGGTCCAGATGGTGTGAATTTCGGGTTCATCAAAGAATTTTGGGAAGACATTAAAGGTGATGTGATGCGCTTCATATCAGATTTTCACAGGAATGGCAAATTGACAAGAGGTATTAACACTACTTTTATAGCTTTGATACCAAAAGTTGATAGTCCCTAGAGTGTCCAGGATTTTCGACCCATTGCATTGGTGGGATGTATGTATAAAATATTGTCCAAAGTGTTGGCTAACAGGTTGAGAATGATTATTGGTTGGGTTGTATCAGAGACACAGACAACTTTTAATTGCAAATGAAGTGGTTGATGAGGCCAAAAAGAATAATAAAGAGTTGATGCTTTTTAAAGTTGATTTTGAAAAATCTTATGACTCCGTGGATTGGGGGTATTTGGATGCGGTAATGCAAAAAATGGCGTTTCCGGTGTTATGGAGGAAATGGATAAAGGAGTGTGTCAGTACAGCAACTGCTTCTGTTCTAGTAAACGGAAGTCCAACTGATGAGTTCCCTTTACAAAAGGGTTTGCGCCAAGGAGATCCGCTTTCTCCTTTCCTATTTTTATTAGCAGCAGAAGGCCTGAATGTTATGATGCAATCGGTGGTGGAAAATAATTTGTATACGGGCTACGGAGTTGGTTTGTCAAATTCGGTCGCGGTGTCTCATTTGCAATTCGCGGATGATACGTTGCTTTTTGGAGATAAGAGTTGGGCCAATGTTCGAGCGTTAAGGGCGGTGTTGAATTTGTTTGCGGATATGTCTGGTCTTAAAATGAATTTTCATAAGAGTTTATTGGTTGGTACCAATATTGGGGAATCATGGTTGACAGCGGCAGCGTCTATTTTAAACTGTAAAGTGGGCAAAATACCGTTCTTGTATCTTATATTAAATCTGAATGTTTCCTGGATTGCTTGAGCTCTATTTGTTTAAAAAAGGAGTATGGAGGGTTGGGGGTGATGCAGTTGAAGGAGTTTAATTTAGCGTTGTTAGAAAAATGGTGTTGGAGAATGTTGGTGGGTGGAGCGGGGTTCTGGTACAGGGTATTGACAGCGAGATATGGTGAGGAGGCAGGGAGGTTGGGGGCCGGAGTGTGTCACCGTGGTGGAGGAAGGTAGCGAAGATTAGGGATGGAGTAGGTGAGGCTCATGGGGGCTGGTTTGCTGGGAGGGTGTCGAAGGTTTTAGGGGATGGAACGAACACGTTTTTTTGGTTCGATAGATGGTTGGGAGATGTTCCTTTGTGTATGAGATTTGCTCGCTTATTTGACCTCGCGACAAATAAGCTTAGCACGGTTGCTGACATGTGTACGCTTGGTTGGGGGAAGAGGGAGAGGCGTGGAGTTGGAGGAGAAGGTTGTGGGCATGGGAGGAAGACATGTGAGGGGAGTATAATGACATTGTCGCTGTTAATATATATCATTTTGATTTCTTCAAAAAAAAATATTTATAATGACAAATATTTTTTTTAGGAGTATAATGACAAATATATGTTATGTGTTTATTATTGACAATGATTTGTCCTCTTTTTTTTTTACATATTTATTAGTGATAAAAACCTCATAAAACTCTGATAAATACTTATTTGTATTTTTTTATGTGTATGTTACAAATATCTATACTGTGTGTTTTAATATTTGTCCAATGTTTAATCTATAGAGATAGGTTAACTAACATCGGATTATCACTTTCGTTTTTATTTGATTTCCTTTTCTTCTTGATAATAAGGAAATTGACATAAACTGTCATTGAAATCTCAATACATGAAACAAAAATGAATTATTAAAATTGAAAATCATAATTTCATTGTCCATGACATGTAAAGAATGTACGGTTGTTATTAATATTATAGTTATGATAAAAACTATAGAATTTAATGTAGTTATTTTTTTAAGAAAATCTAACACGGTCTTTCAAAATTAACAAATTAGTCCATCCATCATATAGTTATTTAAAATACCAATATAGTTTTGGCACCTAAAAATATAATATATTTTTTTAAGGAAAAAATATAATATTTTATTAGTTCATTCAAATTACTTTTATTTTAGTTCTTGTAAATGTACAATTTTTTGTTTTTGGTCATTATTGTTTTAGTCTTTGCAAATTTATTGATTTATATATTTATCAGTAACAAAATTTGTCCAATGCGTTTTATATGTGTTAGTGGTAAAAATTTGTCCTTTATAAGTGGCAAATATTTGTATCATATTCTTTTTTATGTATGAAGAATAAATAATTAGTCTTGTGTTATTTTATGTACCAAGAATAAATAATTTATTAATTTTATGTATCAATAAATTTTTGAAAAAGAATGCAATCGATTTATGACCCCTAATAAAAACACATTTGCACGTTGGCAAGATCTTTTTCTCTGTTTTTGCATATGAGACCTCGGACTTTTGTATTTTGAAACCGTTGGGCCAAGAAAGAGTGTCTCTCCGTTTTTCTTTGTTGAAAGAAACAAAATTCATCTCCATTCAAACACATATACCTCCCCCTCTCTCTCTCACTCACTCCCTCCCTCACTCTCTCTCTCTCTCTCTCCCACCTCTGCAACATCAACATAGAAAGGAACAACGTTCAAATATTTAAAAAAATTCACATTTTGCATACTCTCTTCTCTGAGAAAGAAAGAAACCTCTCAACATGACTCAATCACCAAAGAACTCTCAAGATCCTCCATCCTCACCCAAAAACAAACCTCCATCTGATTCACAACAACCACCTTCATCTTCTTCTGCACCGGAACAACCTGCCTCCGGATCAAAGAAACCTGCCTCTACTACGGGACAAGATGCCTCCACAACCAAGCAAACTGCCTCCGCAAAGGGAAAATGTGCCTCCGGACTGACAGAGCTACTCTCCGAAACGGGAAAAGATGCCTCCGCAGCAGAAGAAGCAGCCTCTACAGTGGGAAAAGAATCCTCCACACAAGAAAAGTCACCATCGGCACCGGAACAAAAACCACCTTCTTCTACTGGATCAAAGCCCATTGCCATACCTTCAACTTCAAGGAAATCTGTTCTCCAAGACACACCAATTTATCATCCTCCATCGGATGCTCCTTTAGCCAGAACTCATCGACTTCCACCGTTTCTCTCATCAGGCAAGTCTTCTGAAACATCAGACAACTCTGATCAAGAAGAAAAAGAAGAAGAAGCATCTGCTTCTCAGGAAGACCAAGCACCATCTGCTGCTAAGAAAGAAGAAGCATCATCTGCTGCTAAGAAAGAAGAAGAACCATCTGCTGCTAAGAAAGAAGAAGTACCATCGGCTGCTAAGAAAGAAGAAACACGATCTGCTGATCAGGAAGAAGAAGCGCAGCAACCGAACGAGGCTCCACCGCAGCAAGATAGAGAGAAGACGTTCCTCAGGGGCATCACTGTCGCCTTAGTCATTTCCCAAATCTTTACACTGGTATGCTTCTTTCTTTCTCTCATTCTTTGATTTATTTATCTTTGTACGTGTGAATATAAATAAAGACTCCTAAAGAACGATAATGATGTTGGTATTGAATGTATTTGTCTGTGTAGTTAGTATCTTATCGTATGCATGCTATCCATATATGTTCCTCAATTCATTTTTATACATGCCTTGGATTTTTACTATGACCAGGGTTTCAACTTTCAAGATTTACATGTATTGAGTTTTTGGAATATCACAAGAATTTATTTCAATTGAATTATGTAGAAAGTTTTCCATTTCATTTGTTGATGGATACTAGTAGTATATGTCCTTAATTCTGTGTGTTTCATGGCTTAAGCAAAATTAATCTTCAATTTCATTATGTGATGTTCTGCGAATTAATTTCAACACCAAAATATACTAGAAAATTTAACTTAAATTTTTCATGTGTATATGTATCTAATTTGTTGTGATTCCATGAGTTCGAAAAAATCATGCTTCAATTTATCTTTATGACAAACTTCGTTTGATTCTGTATCGAGTTCTCGAACTTGAGAAAATGAATTTCAATAATTACCTATAATAGTAATATGTTTGTGCATAAATCAGAAGGTTAGCATAGAGATTCAGAGACATTATTGTCTATCAAATGCTTGAATATGACAAGTAGTAATGTGTTTGTGCATAAACTAGAAGGTTAGCACAGAGATTCAGAGATATTATTGAAGAAGTTTCAAATATATTGCATTGTTAATTTAACTTTTAGCTAATTATTTAATAAATTAACTATTTGTCTAGCTGAATTGTTTTCTTATTTCGCAAAATGTTAAGCTTAATTGGTGAACTCAAACATGTTTTTAAAGTTTTTGAAAATGTGAAAATAAGTTTTTCTTTTTACGAAATGTGTTAACAAGTTCTATGTATTTGACAAGGGCTCTCTTTCTATAAGGGACTCAAAACAGACAATTATGAACCAGTTTGATTTGTTGTGTGATAATACTATGTTTTTTTGGGTTAAGCACTATTTATTGAATGTACTTTTTCTCTCAATATCTCTCAAAGTATGCGATGAAAGTAGAATCAATGAATGAATGTAGCTCATTTTGTATTGTATGATGGAATGGAATATGGATTACGAACCATATCAGATTAAACCAAAAATACCTTATTTCTGCACCAACAAGTGAAGAGAATGCTTTTCTGAATTACTGGGCGTTAAAGATGTGTTTATTTTCTACAAGGTTATTTTCTGTGCATGATCACTATAGAGAATGATTTCTTTTCTACGGAGGAAATTGTATTTGATTTCATTGTTGATGTATATCCCTGATTTGTATGTTTCTGTGCAACATTATTAATTATGTGTGCTGATTGTTGTTTCAGGTGTTGCTTAGTCGTCGTAGGACATGATCACTATTGGCATTGGTTTAGCAATTTAAAGCACATGTTACACACGAGAAGCTAAACCAAATTCACAAGTTGTGGCGAATTTTTTGACCTTGTTTCATTAGGCCATTGTTGCATATTGTTTGTTTGTTACCATTACCAGACATCGATATCGTTCCTTTTGTTTTTTGTATGTTGATTACCCCCATTTTATTGTTAGCATTACCACCACTTCGACATGGATGATGGATATAGTTCCTTTGATTTGTATGTTGTTTACCCTATCATAATAAAGCTGATAGTGACAGTCATATATTCTGGTTGATATGTTCCCTTCTCAAATATTTTAGTTTGGTTTATTGTTTCTCTTGATGAATTCTTAGCTCATAAAATAAAGGTCTAACTACATGTGATCTTAAGTATAAATAAATATTTTTTGATAAAATAATTGTCTAAACTTTTATAAATGCATGTATTAATTTGGTTAGAAGAACTCGTGTAGCAACTGGCACAATTTCCGGCCTTATGTGAAATTTTAGCTTCTTTGATTGCAAAGATGCATTCTTTGGTGGAAGCTACTAAGCAAAGCCTATTTGTCAATGCACAAAAAATTGTAGTCAGTTTACAAATGTATTTAGGTAATCATCATAGTGTGAAATCATAGGAAAGTTTGTTTGTGGTTATAGTGGGGAAGTAAAGCAATATGAAATGTCCTTTTCTTATTCCGATTATATGCAGGAAGAAATGCTCACAGTGTCTCAGTTATCTTCTTTGGAAGATATCTGTTGAAAACCCAAAAATTAGGCACCAAGTATGCTCGCTGTAATATTACTGCACCATCACAAACATTATTATTTAGGCAAATGCTACATACGGCGAATCCTTCGGATACAGTGGCATTTGTTGAACAATAATCAATGAAATTTTAGAAAGCAAATGGCATGAACTTAGAAGATAAAAAACTGTCAAGAAAATGTGCGATCTTGATTATTGCTGCTCATGATTTTTTGCAAGTATCGCCAACACTTCAAGCTAAAAGCAAGTTATCCTAACATGCAGACACGCTCAGTCGCTCATATGGAAGTAATGGATGTGAAAGAAACTCAATGGCAAAGCCATACATCACAGCAAAAGAGTGGGGAATTCCAGAAGAACGTTTTTAGAAATAAGTACTACGATAATATTCATCAAAAAATTTTAATCTAGAAGTTCCAAGAGTTTGGCGAAAGTTCAAATCCCGTATCATCGTCTAATGTATGAAAACTTTCATCAAGTGAACATTACTCGGGATGTAATCATAATGTAGAACCTAGAAATCAAAGTCAGTCTCCATAATCCTAATCACACATACCATAATATGCCCAAATGGTGGTATGAACCATGCTATATACAAACTACATTTGCTCTGATGCTGTAACTGGAAGGGGGTCATTGATGCATTGTTGTGTAAATGAGTGAGTGTAGGATGGAGAAGGTTATGCGAGATAGAGGTGGCCAGCTAAATAGTGGAGCATACTGTTCTGTATTCCTCTGCGCACAATGTCTTGTTGATGTAGTTTTGAATTGGAGATGTCTTGTTGATGTATGTTAGTTCAGATTGTATATTAATAACAGAGCGTGTGCTGTTATATTAATACATTTTGCTTGGGATAATGGCATTGTTAAGTCTGTGGTGTAGATTTCTAGTAAACCATATTGTATATCTGCCGGTTAACCTAGGATCACTTGGTTGAAAAATTCACTCTTCAACTTTGATGACCTAGATTCGATACTCTAGCACACCAGAAACCATATTGTATATCTAGTCCTAAACATTGTTAAGTTCTTTATTTTGCTTAATGTTCACTCTTGTTTATGACTTCCTTTTCTTATTGTTCACGTTTTTTTGCGTATTGTTTAATTAATAGCGGAGTGCTGAAATATTTTTACTAAGTAATATACTTGATGAACCTAGCCCTCTCTTTTTAAGTCTCACCAAGAGCACTTCGCTTTTAGATTTGATACAAACGAAGCTTTTTCAAAGGAATTCGGTTAATACAAATACCGGTAATTTAAACTCTGACGTGAAAAAGAAGAGTCAGACTTATGTCGAAAAGCTACATGCTTCAAATTTCTCAGCTACACTTTCTTAGAGAGTGGGTCCTGATGGCAGGGCACACGGGTTTATTTACTGATAAAAATTGGTGATGTACTCAATTATCTTGGAAAGGCGTCAACCAAGCCTTGGTGCTACAAAAAGATGGTCCCTAGCACCAATGGGATGCTGCCACACGACATACACTAGCCTCATCTTGTCCAAATTACAATTGTCTCCTGACTTATCCTCCCATAATCTAGGAGGAAAAAAATACCTATTGTAAACCCCAAAACACTAAGCCTAATATAGATTTTTTATTTTTTGTTTTGGAAATGTGGGATTTGTCTTTTCCCAACTGTTGTACAATCTCCAAAAGGTTTCTCTCTCCCCCAACACATTTTCTTCCTCATTAGATCTTACCACTTCATTGTCGGAGATCCCAAACACTATATTCAACCCCCGTGTGTATCTCATTATTGGCAGTTTTAACCCCAAATTCTTATAAGATTCTCACCACAAAAAACAACACCTTCGGTTGAGACTCCGCCATTTCTTCAACACCATTAACCACCACTAGAAATTGAGTCTCTCTCTCTCTCTCTCTAAAAAATGAGCTCATGTTAAGGTTTCATTATCCACTCATACCTTTGCAGATAAAAATCCCAACCATTTGAAAATATCCACGCCCCAAACTTGCATCGAGATGCGCAACCACCCAACCAAAGATCCCAACGTATGGCTTTTAGATTCAGTGACCACCATTCCGCCGAAGTTAACAGATTCAAGAACCAACCCTTACAAGACTCTATGAAAACCCTAATAGAATCATCAAACTTTAAAGTTAAAAACATAAAACCTCCATCTATAAGAAACCAAACCTAGATTGTATGGAATTCTCTGAAAACCATATTATCCACGAAGGATTGAACGTGTATATGGTCTTAGAAAACTCCGACCAAGTTATGGTTGAGAGGATTATCAATCAAATTTTACTCACTTTTTAATTGAACTTCAAATTAATAAACCCCTTGTATAGGAATCAGAGTTAAAAAAAAATCTATAATATTTCAATGTCAATTTCAGTTGAACTGATCACAATTTAAGTACACTAACTATCAAAATCAACAAGCTTGATGAAATGAGTGTCAGTTAGTTATCATATATCAAAACAGTTACTATAGTTTAACAAACTAATTAACTTGCTAGAAAACGGTTAGAATTCCATTACAGTTACTTGTGAAGCTTACAAATCAAACATAAAAGCCACTGTTCAATTTCAATCATTATCATACATCATAAAAGCCACTATTTAATAATCTTTAAAATTGTTATCCTGACATACAAGCAGAAATTTAAGAATAACAAGTGGCAACAATTTAGCACAATTGTTCATATCCCATAACATCATCCAATTTATGAAATGGAAACTTACATCAAGTGAACATTACAAACATAAAGTAAAGTATATATAGTATGCTGAATTAAGCATTGAAGAAAATGTCATTCTTCTCCCAACATGAGAATAACCCCCTCAAAACCCATCATTTAGTTAACAGGCTAATTAATTAATCTAACTACGAAACTTAAGTTAACAAGCTTGGTTAAGTGTGAGTTAGTATAGTGTCAACCAAAACTAACTAACTAACTAAAAAACAGTTAGAAGTCGGTTACAGTTAGAGTTACTTGTGAAGCAAGTTTCCAACTCAAACAAGCATACACTGAAACGTCACTCACTATATAATAAGATCAGTATCACATATCAATCATAATAACATTTCACATTTTACATATTCTCTTTTCTGAGAAAGAAAGAAACCTCTCAACATGACTCAATCACCAAAGAACTCTCAAGATCCTCCATCCTCACCCAAAAACAAACCTCCATCTGATTCACAACAACCACCTTCATCTTCTTCTGCACCGGAACAACCTGCCTCCGGATCAAAGAAACCTGCCTCTACTACGGGACAAGATGCCTCCACAACCAAGCAAACTGCCTCCGCAAAGGGAAAATGTGCCTCCGGACTGACAGAGCTACTCTCCGAAACGGGAAAAGATGCCTCCGCAGCAGAAGAAGCAGCCTCTACAGTGGGAAAAGAATCCTCCACACAAGAAAAGTCACCATCGGCACCGGAACAAAAACCACCTTCTTCTACTGGATCAAAGCCCATTGCCATACCTTCAACTTCAAGGAAATCTGTTCTCCAAGACACACCAATTTATCATCCTCCATCGGATGCTCCTTTAGCCAGAACTCATCGACTTCCACCGTTTCTCTCATCAGGCAAGTCTTCTGAAACATCAGACAACTCTGATCAAGAAGAAAAAGAAGAAGAAGCATCTGCTTCTCAGGAAGACCAAGCACCATCTGCTGCTAAGGAAGAAGAAGAACCATCTGCTGCTAAGAAAGAAGAAGTACCATCTGCTGCTAAGAAAGAAGAAGCATCATCTGCTGCTAAGAAAGAAGAAGTACCATCTGCTG
>Ga0228711_1008649_pt1 | contig 14172 bp, 7 predicted proteins | sample MedpolnodulmetaG_2_FD_177996 | JGI IMG/M metagenome (GOLD analysis project Ga0228711, IMG submission 177996) | Root nodule microbial communities from Medicago polymorpha collected in Santa Monica, California, United States - brown nodules | ecosystem: Host-associated > Plants > Roots > Nodule...
AAAAAATTGGTCTCTTAAAAAAAGTATCTTTATGTTATTGAATAAAGATAAATAGTTCTACTTAGTACACGTCTTGTCTGAATTCAGGAAGGAAGGATGGCAGCACATCAATGTTTTGTAGAAATCCCTAGGTTAGTAATCTAACTCCAAGTTTCTTTATTAGCCTACTTACCAAAATATATCCACCTTTAACCAAAGTCAAGTTATAACCCTCAAAGTCCTCAAAGTGTGTAAATAATATGACTTTTGACTGTTTGTTTAGAATTGTCTCAAATTTATAGCAAGGTACATTCATGTGACGACTAGAGTGGGCAAATGTCGTGACTAGCCTTACTGCTTTAGGAGATACATATGTGTATCATGGAAAATAGTATGGCTGATTATATGAGCTATCTTCTCCAAGCCTGTCCCGCTTGAATGTAACGAGGTAAGTAAGCTAATGTTGTAGATGGGATGAGTAATGATCTGAGCACAACTCCAGAAAGGTATGTTTTTCCTGAAAAAAATACAAAGAATAGAATATGTTTTTCTTTCGTTACTTGAGGATAAACAACAATTTAAGTTTGGGATAGTGATGATAGGTCATCTTACACTATTCTTATCATGTTTTTCAGTAGGTTTTAGCAGCAAAAAGGAGGAGTACTAGAGCAATTGTCTATGATTTCGGGACATTTGTAATGTTTTCTATATTTGAGTCCGTAATTCTAGTTTTCCCGAATCATAGCAATTATAGAGCGATTTTGAAGTAATTCATGAAGAAATCATGCAAATCGGCAAATCAAGAACATCCGAAGATTTGTAAACACTTTGGGAAGATCAAGAATAAAACTAGAGGCCTCACGAGAAATTTTGTTCCCAGGTCCCGAAACAAGTTATTTGAAAGAAAACACTTAAAACGACGAAAAAACAGAGAATTTGGGCCCAGACACACAACCATGCGCCTAGGGCATGGCCATTGGGGCACTCACATGCGCCTAGAGCATGTGTTATGTGTCCCGTGCATTCAAAACGTGTGGGGCGAAAGCGTATTTTCCTGTTTTTTTATGGGTAAAGCCCGGTTTTTTAACCCAAACCCGGGTGGAAACTCTCACTATAAATACCAGCCTTCCTTATTCAGAATTCCTGTTTCAGTACTGGAGCAGTTCAAGAGCAAGGCAATTCTAGGAGCTTACAAAGGAGTTTCTATCTTCTCCTTCTTTTTCTAGGGTATGTTTTTATCTTTAGTAATTTATTTTTAGGTTAGTGTTTGATGTAAATTTTTTACATGTCATATAACTATTTACACGTGAGTATAATAAGATCGTTTCCGCAGGAAGTTGCGCATATCTTAAGCATTTCAACAACATTTATCATATTAAGTGTTTGGGTATAAATGTTTGTTTGTGTAAAACTATTTTAACTATTCGACATAAAAGTAAATCGAGACGAGATAGGGCTATTTCGCTTGGGGTTAGAGATACTTAACCAAGCATAACAACTGCAATCTCTCGATCAAATAACATATTCTAGCTTTTTAAAAGATATTATCACAATCACTCAACAACATCATTCGTGTTCAAGTGATGTCGTGATTTCTAATGGATTATTTAAATGTCGATTTGCCAAACTTTTAAACAATCAGATAGTTGATTGGATCGTTTAATCGATGATTTTCCAACCTATTAAACGATCCAAAAGCATTAAGTTCTTGATTACAAAGTGATTGTCAAAGATTAAATCATATGTCTAGAATGAAAACTTAGATAGATTATTATTCTAATATTAGATCCAAAAGTATTTGTCAATAACATTTCAAATCTTAAATAAAGCTTTAAATACAAGAATAATAACAATATTAAATAAATAAGCTAGAAGCATATATTAAAAGATCAAGAGTTTACATAATACCTTGTTGACAAAGGATGAAAGAAAGATGAAGATTCCATGCTAAGATTCATGATGTCTCAACATATCTTGGTAAGAATCTACTTCTAACAACCTTGCTTTGTGTTTCTCTCTCTAGAAAAGCCCTAGTCTCTCTCTAAAACCAGAAAATTATGAATAAAACAGTAGTAGAATAATGTGGAAGGAGAAGAGAAAACTATTTATATGGGCAGAATTCGTGTTTGCATGTTTAAGCGTGCAACGGTCACTTAAGTCTGCTACCAAAATATCTTATGTTGGCCATTTAAGAGCAGCCACGTGTGCCTTATCCACTTCTAGTTGATGAACTTCGCTTGAGCATGCGGGAAGCGAGCAGTAAGCGTGCAACTATGGTGCTCTCGACGTTATACACGCTTAAGCGTGCTGAGGTCGCTTAAGCGTACTGCTTGAATCTTGGATGAGCGTGCTGAAAGCGTCCTCAAAGCGTGCAGCAAAGTTGCTCACTGGAACTCGCACGCTTAAGCGAGCTGATGTCGCTTAAGCGTGCAACTTGAATCTTGGAGGGGTGTGGGAAGCGTCTTGAAAGCGTGCAGAAGATGTATAAGCGTGCTCTCAACGTTGTGCACGCTTAAGCGAGCTGAGGTCGCTTCAAGCATGCAGACTTTGGTTCAGGAGCTTCTTTCTTGTTCCTTGATTGTCGTTTCCTGCATAAATTGGGTAGAATCAGGCATATAAAGCATAAATGGTAAAAATACAATAATCAATAGCTTTTCCTTAGATAACTTGCAGAACAAGTCACTAAAATGCCTATAAAATATGTTACTTTCGAGCACTTATCAGTGTTCTAAGATGAACCTATGTTTATTTTATTGGATATTTATTTAATTTAATGTCATTTATATTTTACTTATTTTCTGTTCGCTATTAAGTTTTATTAGGATTAATTTATTTATACAGTAGCGCAGCCCTAGATTAAATACTTAGGTTGTGACAGGGCCTAATATTGATATTACTATCTTGATGCTTATATCTTGATATTTATATCTTGTTTATTAATATCTATCTATCTATCTATCTTAGAAGTAATTTGTTATAACTAGCGAAAGATACCGAAAGCGAGTTGACCCTAGTAGTAAGTACATAGGAGGTGACATTACTAATATTGAGTAAAATCTGTTGAACCTAGGAGCTAACTAGTTAGTAATTAAGGAAACAAGTGCCTGCTTGAAGGAAATAAACCCTAGCCTAGTTGAACCATTCTCTTAAACCCTTGGTAAGGTAGACGCTGATAGGGCTGCCCGTTTGTAGAAATACTAAGAGTGAGAGAGAGAGAGAGAGAGTGTGTGTGCTAGTGTCCTATGATTCATAGATGAGCTGACCTACAAGAACATTGACCTTCCTTTGAAAATCTTGGAACGCCAATTTAAGTTTATGTTTCAATTACCTTTGAGGTGGTAAGACCCCACACGTAAGGATCATCGTGTGACCAGCAGGTGCAACCAAATATTGGAGGGATAAACCGAAATCAACTGAGATAGTATATACCCTGCACGTAAGGATCACCATACGATCATCAGGTGCAGCTTGACAACCAATTAGGTTAGAATGTCCCAACAACCTCATCACTTGTATAATCTACTTAAGATAAATAAATGTGACATGACTGTTATTTAATATCCCACAAATAAACAGGGAGTATTCGAATCCTAACCGCTGCTTACTTTTCTACAACCAAAACGGGTAACTTGCTATATTGCAAACAAATAAAAATTGCAATTTCTAACTCTTTACTCTTTTATTTTATATCTTCAACTTAAAATAAGTAACGCGAGTTGTTTGGACGAAACAACATTCCATGTGAATAAGAGACTCTAATTATCACTTTATTACGATTTGATACACTTGCCTAATTTGCACATCACTATCCACAACTTTTTTGACATCAAACTCAAAATCGATAGGTCCCAAGTGTAATTGATGAACTCATTCTAAAGTTGATAACAATGAGCTTCGCCAACATGCACTCACAAACTGGAGTAAATCCTTCAGTTTTTGCCTAAACAAAAATGGGGTCTTCCGATTTTATAACATGAAAAAACAAACACTTAGGATTTTATAATCCGAACACCCCTATTATAGGAACAAATATGAAATTTAATTTTTTATGTGTTAAATAAATAAATGGTCCCCCTAAATATACCAACATTTGATTATAGTCCTCCTAGAATATTCTTTAGGCTTTTGGTCCCTCCAAATTTTCCATCCATGGAATTAGTCCTTCCTTTTTAGTGAAGTCATGTCTAAACATCATATTTTTAAATGAAATTTTTTAGAAATGAGTAGAATATTATGACAATATCTCCTAAAAAAAATTAGAATTTTTTAACCAAATATTAATTAAATATGTTTTTTTTTGTTTTTGGTGCTAAAATATTTATATTAAATTCATGTTTTTTTAAAAAAATTCTAAACTTTATTGAAAAATATTGTCATAATTTTCTACCTATTTCTGGAAAATTTCATTAAAAAATACAAGGTTAGACATGAGTTCACTAAAAAGTAGGGACTAATTTTATAGATGGAAAATTTTGGAAGGACCTAAAACCTAAATAATATTTTAAGGAGACTAAAATCAAGTGTTGATATATTTAGAGAGACCATTTAATTATTTAACCCTTTTTTTATTTACAATCCAAAGTTCTTTGTTTTTTAGATTTTTTAATGCAAATTGGTGAAAAAACATTTTTTTGTCAAAAAAAGGAAAAAACTTTTTTTTAGATTAGCGAAAAGACGGGCACTCAGGTGCCCGTCTTTCCGCTCTTTTTGTTGCGCTAACGTTTGAAAATAATGAACGGTGTATTTTTTTTTTATGAAATTTTGATTTTGATTAAAAATTAAAAATATAAATGTTTGTTGCTTTCAAGTTATTACAAACCAAACTAACCATGATTATCTATTTCAATGACACAAACAATATAATATAATCTAAATTCTTTTTATTTTAATGAAACCAACAACAATCTTTATTATGTAAAAAGTTGTTTAAGAGTATGATTGAGATAACAAAAAAGTAAGTATAATTCATCTAGTTTGTTACACTTGTTAAATGATTAAAAAAACAAACATATATATTCATATTGTGTTTGTTACATTTTTTTAATATTTAAATATATTCTTATCTATTTGTTAGATATGTTTTTTACCGCAGTAACTTACTTTTTGAGCTTCTATAAATCGCGGCGAAATACCGGACAACCAAACAGAGCATTAAGTCTATTGCATTGCAGGCCATTATCAAAACGGTTAATTTGTACGTTTATATTTCCGCATTCCTTCTTTATTCTTTAGTAGGACACGTTGCGTTCAGTGATTCTTCAGGTTAATTTATTGCTTTTTCTGAATTCTATTTTACATATTATTTATCATGATCAAACTGTGTAGTTACTTTATTCATATAGTAAATAATTGTCATTTTCAATCTTTTTCTTTGTTCAATTTCATTTTCTGAAATATTGCAGCGAATATATGAAATTAGACTAAGACTAGAAATGCTGTAAATTTTAGCTCTTTAATTCAAACTTGTTCTTCTATGCAATTTTCTACTTCACCTTTGGTAGATGAATATTCGTGCTAACTTATGAAGCACGGACACCGATATTGACACTTTGACACCAATAGTAATTTAAGAAAACATTATTAAAAGTAATCACATGTGTCGGTGTTAGACAAAACACATGCTAGACACTGAACACACCTTCGATCATAAGTGTCGGTTCTACAGAGACGGTAATAGTTGCAGTCACGTCTCAATTCTTGACATTTGCCACCAATGCAACCTCAACCATAGTTGCAATCACATTGCGGTTTTGGCAACATAAACTACCATTATGCCGTGGGCTCGCGGCTCATATCTCGATTGCATACCTTTATTTAACGGACTTCTAGCGCTAGTAAGTTTTAGCACCACTGAAGATCCAAATCATTATTAAGTGATTGCTATGGTTGAACTTTTAGCACAAGTAATGATTAATGAAGTGATACTAATTTCTGAATTAGTTTATAATTTTTTACCCATCGGCATGTTTGACTCCCACAAGCAATTGTCATAGTTTATCCCAAGTAGGTAGTTCGGTTGATGAGCTAAGGAACACTGAATGAGTTCTAAGAAAGAAGTCCAAGGTTCAAACTATGGAAACTAACATAACCACTAATTTATTGTCATTTGTCTATCAAAAAAAATTGTCACAGCTGGGCATAATGTAGTTTTGAAATCTATTGCATACAATTAGAATAGTATATGATTATGATGAGTATAATAACTTTTGATGAGCATAATAAAATGACAGATTTATTTGATAGGTTCCATTCATTTCTTTGGCATATTTTCTTTTTGACTGCTAATAATGTTTGTAATCCAAATGAATCTAGACCATATGTTTCTGTTGCAATTGGATTCAAATTGTCTTCATACACACATGACTTACACAATTAATCTCTTTTTCTCTCATTCTTGTCAATTGTCATCATTACCCCTTTTGATACATATACCTTCATTTTGGCTTTTTAGTACTAAACTCAAATAGATTTTAATGGAAGGCGTGGTTTAAAATTGAGAAGGGAGAGCACATGGAGTGGGAAGCTCAGACTAGAGAGACATTGATTGAAATAATTTAGGCTTTTATACGTGTTTAATCCCCGCAAATACGTCATTTAAAATTTAATCTCTGAATTTGCTAATCTTTGGATTTTGTCCTTGCAAAATTTAATTATTTAAAAATTCATCCCTCTCCCTACTTAATCACTTATTAGGAGTGTTTTTGCTGACGTGGCAATTTTGACCATGCAAAGATGTTGTTGACTCAAAAAAATAGCATGGAAGGACGAAAATACCCTTAGCTCTTAAAACACAAATATTCATTTCTTCATCTCTTCCATATCCTTTTCCTGTTTCCCTCTTCTATTCTCTCCTTCAGTTGTTGCTGATTTAGGTGCTGCATTCTAGGAACAATACATTAAAAACTCCATTTTCCACATATGCCTTAATCTGATCCAATTTCACTTTGAGCTAGAAATCCCCCCTTTCAGCTGTATGCCAAGCAATCTCTTTTCCTAAATTCTCCTCTTTCACACTTTTCATGCTACCAATATCTCACTTTTCTTTCAATTGATTGTTATGCACTACTAGATTCAGACATACACATCAAAACGAAGCCATAACAGGACAACAACAAAATCTGAATTCCAAAACTAGATCCTAACATCATAAGAACGTAAATAATCATAAAAGTTTCAAAATGAATCCGAATCAAAGTCGTGTCAAATCCGATCTCAACCCTTCAACCACAAATCCGATCTCGCTGTATTGGGAAAAGGCTTTCTCGAGAGCTTCGTTAGAGAGAAAGAGAAATGGGAAGCAACAGTGAAGGTGAGAAATCGGTACAGAGGGAGAAGGAGAGAAGACGAACTGAAAGAGAGGGACGAGTGGGGAGAGAGCTACTGAAGAGAAAAAGGAAGAAGAAGACAAGGGTATTATGGTGATTTTGCACCTGCCTAGTTTAAATAAGGTCAAAAAGGTCATTTTGGATAATTTTTGCAGAGTCATTGATAATGTTAGCCAATTAACATAGCCACCCAAATCACTGAAATGGCAGTAATTAAGTGGGGGGAGGGACCAAATTTTAAATGATTAACTTTGAGATGGTAGATTGTCAGGATTAAGGAATATAAGGACCATTTTTTAAATGACCCCTATTTGCAGGGACTAAACATATAAAAGCCAATAATTTATAATCATGTGAAAAATAAGCAATTGCAAGAGTCTAACCTTTAAGACAGAAATTTGGGAAGATATAAATATCGAATTGAAAACTATCAACAGATTAAATTTTGGCGTCGATAGGCTGAAGAAAAAGTTTGATCGCCTGCGGGATGAATTTTGAATAGGATATGTGTGGGGCTATAAATACAATTTGGTAAGTTCCACTATATTAGTTTTAACAATATCAACATTAGAGGCTTCTTCGTACGCTCTTGTGTCTTCTAGAGAACAGTCTTGGATGCTACAAGATCATATTTTGAGAGACAGTTAGTGGGTTATGTGACATGGATTCCGTCATGACTGACATTTTACAATTACATAGATGCATTTACCAATTTACAAAATTCAAAAACTATTTTGACAGATGTTTAGAATTTTGATTACTAATTAGCCAGTTGACTCCAAATTTTACACAAGCATAGCATAGTTTGTAGACACGTACACATGGCATGTATCCAACAAATGATCAAATCATTACAGATTCACTCCAAGAACGTACTGGTGAATTATTTATGCTTCTACCTAAATAATGCACTAGCTCTTGTACATTATTGGTTTATGCATACCTAAATTTATTTCCTAGCTACAACAAGGACATCACGAAAGAGTACTATGTCTTTTGAATCGTGTCTTAATGTCTTCCATAAATGCATCAATATGCCGATCAGAGGAACCACCTACCGCAACTGCAGCCTCCGCTGCCTTCTTCCACTTGATTGTGTTTTGTTTCAACATCTCTGCTTTTGGCCCTGCCATTGCTTCCAATAAGCATTTCTTCACCTCATCTCTACATACCAATCTGTTTTCAGCCTGACTATAACCCAATTTGACCCCTACCCCAAAAACATCTACCAAGAACTTTGCATTTGTGACTTGATCACCCCATGCTGGAAATGTTAACATTGGCACTCCTAAAGTAAGTGCCTCCATCGACGAGTTCCAACCACAATGTGTTACGAAACATGCCACTGAAGGATGAGCTAGTACTTGTTCTTGTGGACACCACTTCACCACTTTTCCTCTCCCACTAGTTTCCTCCAAGAACCCATCAGGCAAACAATGTTGCTTGAACCCCACAAGAGATGGTTTTACTTTTAGTACCCACAAAAAGGAGACTTGAGAATCCAATAACCCATAGGCAATTTCATTCACTTGTTCTTGAGGAAGGTGCACAATAGTCCCAAATGAGATGTATACCACAGATGATTGTGGCCTTGAGTTTAACCACTCTATAATACAATCATCATCACTCTTAACTAAATCACCACAGATATTACTTGCACTTTTTGTTTTCGGGTTTTGGAATAAAGGACCAATGGGTCTTATTAAGACTGAATTTTTTGAAATATAATTTATGAAATCATGTTCCAATTCCTCATAGGTATCCACCAATACACAAAACACTTTAGACAAGTTCTTAATCTGTTCCAATATGAGTGTCCCAAGAAATGGATACATACTAAAACAATGAAGGAAATCTGGTATTTCATTGTATTTAAGGACTAGAGAAGACAATTGAACATCAATATAAGGCTCTGCATTCGAAGGGAAACGTACCAGTTTGTGAAAATAGTTATAGTAAGCTGCGAAAACAGCACCGGATTGAATCCATAATAAAGCAGAAGGAATCTCGAGTTCAGCAGCTACATCACTAACCCATGGAAGAAAAGGATTGTTTACGATACAAGAAATCGGTATATTTGACTCATCAGCAGCATGATTGTTGATCATTTGAGAAACAAATTGTTTCCCAACAAGCTCGAGATGTGGTAAGTAGGTAGTAAGACTTGTTCTAATGGGATCATCATCTGATAAACCGTCGTCCAAGAACTCGAATGTGAGAGAACCATTACCAACTGGAATGACTAATTTGTCAGTGATGTTGTTAACAGATCTCAATTCTTTGCCAGCTTTCTCTGTTGTGATGAAGATGACATAGGAACCCTTTGATGCAAGACACTTTCCTAATCTAAGCATAGGATTTATGTGTCCTTGTGCTGGAAATGAAACAAGGAGAATTTTGATGGGAACTTCTAAATATCCCATTTTCTTTTTCTTCGATGTTTCTCTACTTCAAAATCAGATATATAGATTGTATTCATGAGTATAAAAAAAATAATTTTTCTATTTAATGGATGATATAATAATCATCATCTTGCTCACATGAGAATAAAAAAGAGCTGTATTATTCAACACTCAATCTCTTTAATAGTTTTTTTTTCTTTTCTATATAGATAGTACGCATGAGAGAGAATTAAAACACCTTTTCTATTTTATGAATAATATAATAATCATAAAATAAAAATAAAAACTTAATAGTGGAAGTAGTAGTTAGCACGATAAAAATAAATTTGTGTAATCAATTGACTTTTTGAATAATAATTTTTAAATTTGGTATCCTTGAAGAGTAAATTAGCAAGCTACATCCACTTATATTTCACTAAAACACCCTTTTGTTTCTATTCTAAATCAATTTAAATAGAAGGACAATTTTGTAACTATCTTAAGGAAGTTCCTTAAAAAAAGAAATAAAAAAGACAATGACAAGAAATAACAGGCTCTTCAATGATAAAGTATGCTCGATTATTCAGGTGGTAGAAAAGATTAAGATTCTTGCCTATTCGTGGTTGAAGGTGAAATTTGTTGCACTTCCCCTCAACTACCATGGTTGGTGGCTTAGTCCGTTCGTCATCTTGGGCATAGGCTAGAGTTTATTTCTGTTCCTGTGTTTTTAATTTTGTGTACAGGTTTCTTATGTAAATACTGTTTCATTTTTGGTGTCGATTTCTTTGTATATCTTGTACTTAGAAAGACACCTTATTTTTGGTAATATATTCCATTTTAGTCTCTTCAAAAAAACATATAATAGAGACAAACTTTTAAAGAAACAATATTTAGAATGATGAAAGTGAGTGTAAATTACTGAGGTGGGTGTAAACAATTTAATAAAATTTTAAAAATATGTGTATATAATCAAATGGGTGTAGGTTGCTAACTTACACCTTAGTGTTTTTAGGATGGTGTAAATTAGCAGCCCCTATATCTATATATGTGGTTTGCTACAATAGACCCACTTCATTTTATGAAGGTCTATTTTAGCAAGCAACACCTTTTAACTTGGACACAAAGACCCTTATTTTTATTTTTTGGACAAATTAAATTTGAAGGGCACAAATGTAATTTCCTTTTAAAGGTTAGATTTTCTTGTTTTGCCCCTCATCACGTTCCATGGATTTACGTTGTGTTTCTACTGTGAAATCATATGCAGCAAATCTTGTATTGAAAAAAGATAGACTCCTTTCTACCGTGCCTCTTTTTATCTATGTCACAATCAATGAATCCAAATCCAATAAAACTAAAACTCAGTTCCACTCAAGTTTTGAGCTATTAGAGGTGGTGGAGGAGCAAGTTTTGTAATCAATTTGCCAAAAACATTGGATCAAAATGCAACAAAGCTTGTTCACAATTGGCAGTTTGTGACAAGTATAATTGATGCAAAGATAGCCATTAATTATGTTATCTTGCTAAGGGTAAATTCAAGTAAAAAATGCAAATGAAAATACAATTGATTTGAGGAAGACCAATAACTAATCCTCCCTGCAAACTAACTAAGATGGGCAACGCAACAAATAGCACACCGGGACTGTTCTCACTGAGGGAAGGTTAAAGAAATTCGCATTTTTGAGGTGTAACAACGGCGAACCGTGTGAAGAAAGGAAGACAACCGCGTTTCTGATCGGAGGTAGAACTGAAACATCCCATGGTGGCGTCGGCGCCGGAAATGAAACTCAGGGAAGAGAAGGGAACCGAGAAGGAAAGAAGAAAGAGAACGTGAGGGACCTGAAGAGATTCTGTGAAAGAAAAAAAAAATCTAACATTTTGGTACACAAAGATCGATATTTTTTTTGGTCAGTAGCATAGTGGCTAGAATTCACCTTATAAAGTGAATAAGTGGGGTGTCTGGAGTTCGAACTCCGGCCCCTACATATAATAATGTATCGTCCTACCAACTGAGCTATATTCACGGGACACACGAAAATTGATTTAAAAAGTGATGAAACTACATTTTTTTTTTTATAAATTAAGTTGGATATAAAACAATTGTTGTTCTACTCTTTAATCGATAGGTGTTGGGTCATATAGAATTGGCTAGAGCCAAAGTTCAAATTTCAGTTGAAAAAATACTCACATTTAATATTTAATGTCAATCATACGAGGAATATTAGAGACACTATTTTTTCAACACTCTCTAACACTTGCTCTTTTATTGGATGAAATTAATATATGTCCTACCACTTTAAGTGAAACCCATTTTTAAAGTGTGAGACCCACCTTGATTTAAACCAATAAGAAAGTGAGTATTTGAGATAGTGTTGAAAAGAGAGTATTGCTAGTACTACTCCACTCATATTTAGTGTCCGACACACACTTTGAATAAAATCATCCCCAACTGAAAAGAAAAAAAAAACTAAGAGATAAATAAATAAAAATAAACGTTACTTGCCACGTTTCAACGTGGTTAACAATTTTATTTAGGCTTAATTGCACTTTTGACCCCTTATGTTTCAAGAAGTTGCGATTTTGACCCCCTAACTAATTAAAATACAAATCAGCCCCCTATGTATTGGATCTTTGGCAGTTTTGGCCCCCTAGACCAATTTTGACTCGGTCAACGCTGACGCGGCACATATTTCAACAATTTTATTAAAGGAAATATTTTGGTGGACTTACCTCTCTGGGGCTACAGCTCTGTAATACTTTTGTTCGTGATAAGTGGCAGTCGTTTCAGTTGGAAGGTTAGGGTGGCTATGTTTTGAAAGAAAAATTAAAGTTACTCAAATTGGCTTTAAAGGAGTGGCATCAGCGTCATTCTCATAATTTACTTGCTAGAATTATGTCTCTGAAGGATAAAATTGAAGTCATAGATTTGAAAGGGGAGACAGAGGTATTACTTGATGGGGGAGATAGAGGAGCTTCCTGGGTTTTCGAAAGAGTTGTTCTCTTTATCTCGTATTAATTCTAGTATTTGCTGGCAACAGCCTAGAGTTTAATGGTTACGTGAAGGGGATACAAATTCAAAATTTTTCCACGGAATTATGTCTAGTAGACGTCGAAGGAATGCAATTATGTTCTTTCTTGTGAATGGTGTATTAGTTGAAGGGGTCGATAATGTGTGTAGCATTGTGTTCACTCATTTCTCATAACATTTTCACCCCCATCATGTTCAGTGCCCCAGTATGGAAGCACTTCATTTTCGATCCTTGTCATATAGAGAAGGGGTGTGTTTGATTAAGCCATTCTCTATGGAGGAGGTGATGGATGTTGTGTGGGATTGTGATAATTTTAAATGCCCAGGCCCTGATGGGATTACCTTTGGTTTCATCAAGGATTTTTGGGACATTCTGCAAGATGATGTGATGCGTGTTTTTGTGGAATTTCATAGGAATGGAAGGTTGACCAAAGGAATAACTAACACATTCATTGCTCTTATCCCTAAGGTTGATAGCCATCAATGTTTGAATGACTTTCGTTCGATTTCGTTGGTGGGTAGTATGTATAAAATTTTGGCAAAGGTTCATGCTAATAGGCTTCGCTCAATGATTGGTTCTGTTATTTCGGATTCTCAGTCTGCCTTCATTAAAGGTCGTCAAATTCTTGATGACATCCTGGTGGCTAATGAGATAGTTGATGAAACGCATAAGTGTAAGATGGAATTGATTCTTATTAAGGTGGGTTTTGAGAAAGCCTGCAACACTATTGATTGGGGTTACTTAGATGCAGTGATGTTGAAAATGGGATTCCCGACTCTTTGGCGGAAGTGGATAAAATAGTGCATTGAAACGGCCACTGCTTCAATCTTGGTTAACGGGTCTCCAACTAATGAGTTCTCTGTGGGGAGGGGTTTGAGGCAGGGTGACCCTCTCTCGCCTTTCTTGTTTCTTTTTTTCGTAGAGGGGCTCCATGTTTTGATGGAATATTTGATAGTTAATAATCTCTTATCTAGTTAAAAGGTGGGTAGCAGCGACAAGACAATTGTATCTCATCTCCAATTTGCAGATGATACTTTAATATTGGGTGAAAATCTTGGGCTAATATCCGGGCTATGCATGCTATTCTTCTTCTTTTTGAAGCTTTATCTGGTTTGAAGGTGAATTTTTCGAAGAGTCATTTGGTTGGGGTGAATGTCGCAACTTCTTGGTTATCTGAGGCGGCTATGGTGATGAATTGTAAGGTTGGTTGTATCCCTTTTGTGTATTTGGGATATGTCTATTGGTGGTAATGCTCGCCGCTTGTCTTTTTGGGAACCGGTCATTAACCGTATAAAAGCTAGATTGTTGGGTCGGAACTCGAAACATTTATCTTTAGGTGGTCGTCTGGTTTTGCTGAAGTTTGTCATGTCGTCTCTGCCTGTTTATTCTCTTTCTTTTTTTAAGGCTCCTTCAGATATCGTCTCCTCTATTGAATCTATTTTGATTTTTTTTAGAGGGGGG
>Ga0228711_1008650_pt1 | contig 14171 bp, 7 predicted proteins | sample MedpolnodulmetaG_2_FD_177996 | JGI IMG/M metagenome (GOLD analysis project Ga0228711, IMG submission 177996) | Root nodule microbial communities from Medicago polymorpha collected in Santa Monica, California, United States - brown nodules | ecosystem: Host-associated > Plants > Roots > Nodule...
TCAATTTCTATTTATATATATATATATATATATATATATATCTCCCAAAAAACGAAACTCACCTAGTCATATACCTTAGTGATTGTTCTTTGCTTAAATAAGGGAATCCGAAGTTCCACCGAAATCCAAGCATTGCCTTTGCACAAAGAAAAAACATCCAGGTACTGTCGGCAGTAGGACCCTATTGAGAATTTGTGAAATCCACATGCTATAATTCGCTATAGCAAAAGCATGGTTATATTTGATACGTGGGTAGTGGGGTGTGGAAGGGTTTTACATTCTCCGTTTCCATACTCGATTCTTGTATATTTACCGTCATCCTACTCATATTCAAGGGGGTGAAAAATTGAACCACATCACTGTCTTCGACGGATTCGGGTATCTCCGCCACATCCCGTCCCTGCATTGAATAATTTTTTTAAATAAACAATGGAAGTTTTTTTGCAACCCCTAGAGAAATGTTGTAATGCATTATCCAGCAATATATCTGCTTTAACATTTGTTAGACCGATTGATTTAGTTGCTCTTTTAAATATCAATGATAGTTTTTATAACACGACAATTATCAAACAAAATAACATGGCATATCAACATAAAGTAATTTTCTGCTTTCGAGACGGGTTTAAGTATATGGGTTCGGGGTGGATAACTATATACCTGTTACTCGTCTCATACCCGTATTTTGAAATCGGGGAAAACTCAAATCCATACCCAGTGAAAACGGGGAAAACCTGTCAAATTAAGTTTGATTCAGACGGATAACCACATGTATGAGTTTTGTTACCATGCCTAATGTAGGTACTGTTTTGTTTGATTTTTATTTTTTTAAAATGCGTACCTATGTAGTTCACTTATCTGGAAAAAATTATGTCTAGTTTTTATTATTTAACCATTAAAGTATTTTATATCAAAAAAAGTAATCTTATCTTAATTATCACAAAAATAAAAAAGGGAGAATAAGATCCATGGTTCGACTATGAAGAAAAGTGCAAACACCACAATTGATAAATATAAAGGGATAATAAGATCTATGGGTGGACTAAGAATACGGCACTATCAATTTTCAAGAGAGAAATAAAAAGTTGCATCTCATATAGACATAAAAAAGTCAATGGCAGACCCTTACCATTTATTTAAGATTAATAGTCAGGACTGAACTAAAGTTCAATCCTAAAGTAGTCTCTGTGAGCTTAGCTCATTTGGTAAGAAATAATATATAATATATATAAGGATTGAGATTCGAATCACGTACACACAATTTATTCACCTTTAAGGTAAATTTCTCTAGCCGTTAGACTATTTGACAAAAAAAAACTCAATCCTAAAGTAAAAGGTTCAACGAGGCGCACAAGTCCAGTTACATATCTTTACGCTAGCGACGATGTGTGGAATAGAGAAAAGGGATACGAAATCAGTTTGGGCCCTCCAACTATGATTCAACAGCCAACCGATGCACCGTAAAGGGTGAAACCGCCTAACTGATGTGCTTATGTGGCACTCTCTACAACCTACAAAAGAAGCAAACCACTAAAAAAATGGCGCACACTCGCAGCGGCGGAGCTAGGAAAAAAATCCTTGGGTGGGTCACCAAAATTAGTAATAATAATGATTATAAAGCCAGTTTTATTTGCAAATAAAGGAGCAGCAATCTTCTGACAACCATGGGAGCGGTGTGTATATATCAATTAATAACATACTCGTATATTCAAAAGACAAAATTCTAGAGCGGATGAATACATAATACCTTAAACCCTTTGTACTTAAGTAAAATTAAAGTCAAAACCAGCAACTTAGGTAAATAAAATAGGAATATGAAGTAGTATAAAGTCCGCTGAAGCTTGCATGAGAAAGGACAAGGTGGGCCAACATGTAAATTGTTTAAAAGTCAGGGGTGTTTTCATATTTTTCTCCATAGAAAAAAAAAACTTATTTTTTGGGGGTGGGCCGTGGCCCACCTTGGTCTATATGGTGCTCCTCCACTGCACACTCGCATTCCGAGAAAAACATCAAAGCTCTTTGAAACCTCATTGACTTGAGTGTTGAAGTATCTTTGCAGGTACACCACCCCACTCATGTGAAGAACAGTTGTATTCTGCTACGTCGCACCAGCCAACTTCGATCGTCACTTTTGATTGTCAATAAATCAGTGGCGTAGTCTGCAAAAACACTATTTTTGTGAAATTCCTCATTCTTTTCATCCTTCATATCACCAACGATGGTTAGAAAACAGTCAAAATATACCACAAGAACCAAATCTAGGATGTCAGCAAATGTGGCAGCTCAATGACATCCTCCTTGCGGGAGTGTCGTGGCATCAACAATATCACTTTGAACTGAATCTTCAATTGAAAGGCGAAATGAACTAAGATAACTTGTCGTGTGTTGTTCATCAACAAAATACTGGAACAATTATGGCCAATAACATGCTTCAGAATAAGACCCTATAACCTTCGGGAACTCTTCGCCATAATTGTAATGATTGACAGAGGACCATTATTACCTATGACAGCCATCATGTGATTGATGAAGCGAAAGATCGATGAATTAAATGTAGTTAAAGAAGACCCTTGCCCAACCTATCCGATCGATGGAGGCCCCAATGGACCTCCCCTAAACCTTCACAATAAGGATTACACCATTAGAAGTAAAAGAACTCATTTGAAGGACATTCTACCCATATATTTTTTTCTTGTAGGGGATTTTTAAGGCACCTTTGATGTTCCTTTATTTGTACATTATTATACTTTTTAGGTATATATATGTATGTATGTATATGAATCCTAATCCTAAATCCTAATCCTCAACGTTGCAAATATGGATCCCTGAGACCCAAAACAAAAACAGAGAATGAAGCGTCTAAAATGGGAACCCTAATCCTAATTTAAAAGGAGATGATATTCACATTGAGTTTCCAACCTGACTCAAATGGAACCACTAGTAGAAAGAAAACATAGAAACAATCAGTGGTGAAATATGCTAAAACAATCATTAAACTAAGCCAAATTATAGTGTACCATAACGTGCCGACAACTGCTAGTTTCCTCAATTAATTATCTCCTGGACAATATTAAAAGTAAAATATATTCACAAAAAATAAGTTTTCAAACGGTAGTAATAATTTTCAATAATAAAACTTTTTACTTTATGTATTTTAGCTAAAAGTCAATCAACAACTTTATGTTTTCATAAATAATAAAATAATTAAATATCGATTGATCTAATTTATAGAGATTCAACATATTTCTCACAAAGAATACGAGTTTAAATTCAACACACAACTTAATGGTTTAGGTTGGGACAATGGGTATTATATGAAGAGGCGTCTAATATCTTCTATAACGACATTTTTTTGTTTTGTGTTAGACAAAATTTAGATTTGGAAAGGAACGTCCCTATACAAAGTCAGGAAGAACCATTCATTATTATGTATAAACTACTAACTCCATATTTACATATTTGAACTTAAATCATATCAAGTGTACGTGCGAAAGATTCATCTGTCTATGCCAACAACAAATGATCTACTTACATTTTTCTCTCCCCTCAACAAACTAACTACTAATGAATATTTGTTCAATAAAAGAGCACTTATGTAAAGGTATCTTTTGAACTCTCAAAAGGTTTTTCTTAACCTAGTGAAATTTCAAAACCAACACATCTAAACTTTTTGTCACAAAAAAAGTAGATAATTAACTAAGTACAAGTTCATTATACAAAAAGAATTCCAAGGTTACATACCTATAACTACTTATTTTGGTCGGTTCTTTCATAGACAAATTATCCCTTAACAATACTTTTTTTTATATATTTAAATGTACACCATAATTAAAAGGAACTCCACAAGTAACTATTCAAACATTTTTCAGTAGCAAAGTTGCACTTAATAACACAATTCTTTTCCAGATTTAAATTTTCAGTGTAAAATATACAATATGAATATATACTGAAATTTAGAAACGTTTTTCCTTTGAAGAGAGAAAACCGAATAAGTGATTTAGATGACATAGATATTGCAAAACTGAAATAAGCAAATTAAATTAAAAGTATTATTTATACTATTATATAAAGTGAGCTTTAGAGTTTTTTTTTTGAGAAGTGAGCTTTAGAGTTATCTACCAGTAACTATTTTCCTTAAAAAAAAAAAAACTACCGATAACTATTTATTTTCATTGGACATTTTCCAGCTATATAAACTTACTCTTAAGACGACATTTCTAACTAGTCCCGCTATTTATTATCATATCCCTTCTTGTATTGAAACAATTATTTTTAATGAAATGCAATGACTACGTTTCCTTAAAAAAAAAAAAACTTACTCTTCACAATCTAGTTTTATTTTGAAGGATCTTAACAATCTAGCTGTTTTCAAATTTAAATTTAACTCTATACCATAATTGAAGGGAACTCCACAAACAACTAAACATCAGTAGGACATTTTTATATTACAAATTATCCTTAATTAATAAAGTAAGTTGGTTTATTGTTGTCTAGCTGAAGGTTGGGGTGTGCGCCGGTCAATTCAGGTGGTGGTGATGTAGGTTGATTTGGTAGCTAGTTTTTATTTGTTTGTGTTCGAGCTGGTTCGCTTTGCGCTACTCTTCTGCCTTTTCTATGTCTTTGGATTTTGGCATCGGGTTATTGGTGGGTCGAGTTTTTAGACAGGTTTAGGTGTCTGCTCTGGTGGTTCGTAAGTTGAGGGGTGCCTTTTTGATTTGTGTCGGGAGTCTTGTGGGCCAATCACTTTTGATTTGAGGTCGAGAGCAAGTTTGTGACTCAGGTCCTTTTAGGCTGTTGTGATGTCTCCTCGGATAGACCGGAACTTGAGTGGTGGTCGAAGCTGAACGTTTGAAGCAAAATCACTATCAGATGCCATTGATCATTGTTGGCGGTGTTGGTTTTTTGAGGAGCCGTTGTTAGAGGATTCGGCATTTTAAGGGTGTTGGTGGTTTTTCCTTGAGGGTTTTTTGGTGTTTTTATTTTCTCTTTTTGGTGTAATACTTGGGATTTAATCCCCTTATACACACACACACACACACATATATATATATATATATAGTATATTTTGCCATTAAAAAAAATTAATAAAGTAAGTATTTTTTCTAAATATTAATTCTAATTTAAAAAATGAATATTGAAAATGAAATTTTGATTAGTTTCGATAACATATATTATAAAACTAAAATAAACAAATCAAATTCAAAGATGTATTATACAACAAAATATAGAGTAATTTTTTTTATTGTTACATGATGCTTCCTGCTCATAAAAAAGGGCAGAAAGTCTTGCAATCTTTAGTAAATTACCACTCATTTATCCTTTTTGTTGTTTACCAAATGAAAAATTATTTATGCACACCCACACCTTGTGTACACATTGAAAGAGCTAGAAATTGAAGCGAATGTGTGAGAGATTTAATATGTTGATGATAAACTAAGAAGAGAGACAAAGAGAAAATAATGTGTTGGCTGAGTGATTAAATATCATTGTGTTGTTACTAAAATGCATGAGAAAACTTGGTTCATTTCAAGTGTCATGTGTCGATCATTTCTTGTGAGGTTTGTGTTTCCATAAATAAATTCGAGAAAAACCCTCAAATATATATAGTATAAAATATAGATATAGATATATACTACCTCCGTTCCTTTTTAGTTGTCATTTTTTGACATTTTACACAAACTAAGACAATTAATAAATGTTATTACTTTTGATACAATAATTTATCATTTTCCAATAATAGTCTTATTCATTTAATATCTTGTTTCATATATTTCACTCTATAATAAATAACTAAGGGTAATATTGGTAAAAACATTTAATATTGCATTGAACTTAAATAGAAACAAAGTTTTTCTACAAAAGAGACACTTAAAAAGAACAGAAATGCTTAATGGCACGACTTGAGTTGTCGTGGATACACACAACCTTGTATTTGCATCAGACACTGTTCAAATTCTTTTTATTTATTTTAATTAAAATTTAATTGAGAAAAGGGAGGTGATGCCACACCAATATGTCGTGCGGTTTGTGTGTATGTGCATGTCGTGCACAATAGCAATGCTCAACTTACAGAAATGCTTAATGGCACGACATGAGTTGTCGTGGATACACACGACCTTGTATTTGCATCAAGCACTGTTCAAATTCTTTTTATTTATTTTAATTAAAATTTAATTTAGAAAAGGGAGGTGATGCCACATCACTTTGTCGTGCGGTTCGTGTGTATGTGCATGTCGTGCACAATAGCAATGCACAACTTAAGAAATGCTTAATGGCACAACTTGAGTTGTCGTGGATACACACGACCTTGTATTTGCATCAGGCACTGTTCAAATTCTTTTTATTTATTTTAATTAAAATTTAATTTAGAAAAGGGAGGTGATGCCACATCACTGTGTCATGCGGTTCGTGTATATGTGCATGTCGTGCATAATAGCAATGTTCAACTTACAGAAATGCTTAATGGCACGACTTGAGTTGTCGTGGATACACACGACCTTGTATTTGCATCAGGCACTGTTCAAATTCTTTTTATTTATTTTAATTAAAATTTAATTTATTGATGCCATATCACTGTGTCGTGCGGTTCGTGTGTATGTGCATGTCGTGCACAATAGCAATGCTCTATAACTTATTTCCTTTCGCATATAATTCTGGCATTTATTATGAGACTTCTTTCTTAACAAGATGCTTCTAATAGTAAAAAACTAAAATAAAATATGCCTCTAATATGGACCTCAATAAAAGTGGATGAAGCTTCACACTTTTTATTATTCCCTTTGTTTCTTTTTAGAGCATTGCTATTGTGCACGACATGCACATACACATGAACTGCACGACACAGTGATGTGGCATCACCTCCCTTTTCTAAATTAAATTTTAATTAGAATAAATAAAAAAAATTTGAACAATGCCTGATGCAAATACAAGGTCGTGTGTATGCACATAACATTTAAAGTAAATAATAACTACTCACAATCTCATCAATGGTACCAAGATGGATGATCAATTGAAATTTGTACAGATGATTTGAGCTATTCAGGTCAACCGAGACTCGGATTCAAGTCTAGAATTACAAAATTGGCGAGTGATGACATATCATCTTACGTTATTTTTAGCATGCTTTTCAATCATTTTCAGTAGGTTTTACATCCTGAATAGAGGAGTATTAGAACAATTACTTATGATGTCGGGACATTTGTAATATTTTCTATATTTGAGTATGTAATTCTATTATTCCTGAAGCATAACAATTTTAGGATGTTTTGGTGTAATTCACGAAGAAATTAGGCAAATCGGCAAAGCAAGACATCTGAAGATTTGTGAGGACTTTGGGGTGATCAAAGAAAGAAGATTAAGGAGGCCATATAAGACATTACAAAGGGAGGAATTATGTTCCCAAACTCCAAGACATCTTATATGGAAGCAAAAAAAGAAGAAGAAGAAGAAACAGACGTTTCAGCACCCACGAGACACTTACATGCACCAAGCGCACAAAATGGGGCGCCTAGCGCATGGCCATGCGCCTTGCGCATGAACTAGGAGCCTGGCGCCTAAAAACATCACTCACATTCGCCTAGCGCATGCTCCTAGGCGCCTGGCACATGAGTCTTGCGGGCCAAGACTGAATTTTTCTACTTTTTTGGTAGCAAAAGCCCGGTTTTTTAGCCCATCTTCAGGTGAAAACTCTCCCTATCAATGCCTCTCCTATCATTCATAATTTCTCATTCAGAACGAAGCGGTTCAAGAGGAAGGCAAGCACTAGGAGCTTCAAGGGAGTAGTTTCTCTCCTCACTCTATGTTTTTCTAGGGTATGTTTTATTTCTTTTGTAATTTGTCTTTATTTACCATGTGTATTTAAATCTTTTTAGGTTAGGGTTCTAAGATGAACCTCTATTCTGGTTGTTGGATAATTTATTTAATTTAAAGTCTTTATTCTGTTATTTTCTTTATGCTATTTAATTTACTGTCGTACGCAAGATTTGTTTCCTCTGAAGCATAACCCTGATGCTTAGGCACTTAGGAAGATGACATACCTAATATTAATATTTATATATGACTTAATCAGGAAGTAATTGATTAGTAACTAGGGAAACAAACCATAGAGCAGAACCATGAGACAAAAGTACTTAGAGAGGTGACATAACCTAATATTGGTGCAAACCTACTCCAATCAGGAATTAATTGGTTAGTAATTAGGGGAACAAGTGACTTCACAACTTAAATCAACATATTAACTTCATTCTCCTCGAACCTTGGTAAGGTAGACAGTGATAGGGTTGTCTGTTTGTAGAACTATCGAGAGGGAGAGTGTGTTATGTACTACTAAGATTCATAGATGAGCGAACCTTTAGGAGTATTTGGACCATACTATTGGGAATTTAGGAACGCTAATTCAAGTATATGTTTCAATTGCCTCTGAGAGAGTAAGACCCCACGCGTACCTATCCGCATGAACAGTAGGTGAAACTTGACAGCTGGAGGGAAATGAGCTCATATCTCTGAGAGAGTAAGGCCCCACATGTACCTACCCGAGTAATCAACAAGTGCAACTTGACAACTGATAGGTGGTAAAACCCCACGAACTCATCACTTAGATAGATAACAATAAATAACATGAATAAGACTTAACTGTTACGTAATTCCAACAATTAAATAGATGGGATTCAAAGAATCCTAACCGCTGCAAACATTCTGCAATCAAAACAAGTAAACTTTGCTCTGTTGCAAAGAGATTAAATTGCAAAACTCTAAACCCTTATCTTTTATTTATTTTATTGTTTCCAAATAAGTAACGTGAGTTGTTTGGTTGGAACGACAATTCAATGTGGATACGCAATCTACTGATCACTTTATTACTTGATAAACGATTTGATACAGTTGCTTAAATCCGACCATCAATCACTATGTAAATTATGTTGTTAATTCTCAATGGTTAATAAATTTACTGCAATGTGAGAGATCCATTTGGCTAGAAGTATAACATGAACATTATTGTTTTCTGTAAAATAAATAAAAAGAAGGTGAATAGTGAAACTCAAAGTTTGTTTGAATACGTACACATTATCCAATTATGCAGTGTCGTATCATATTTTTATAGATATTTATTTTAAAACTAAATTGAATTTTGTCTAAAGGTTCTTGATTGTATTGCGATTGATTTTCAAACCGTCTTCTTTGTTTAGAAGAGTAGGTTCCTTGTATTCTTTTCGGTGGGTCGAGTACCTTGCATTTATTCTTCATTTGTGATCAATTACTAATTGTATTTTTTTTAAGGAATACTTTTATTATAATTATTATCTAATAAGATTGGCTTTTTCCGTTGAAAAAAACCATTTGTGTAATTTAAAATTTGATTTTTTTTTACTTATAAGTTATAATATTCTCCATAAAAAAACAAAAACACGTGGGTATATATGCATCATGTTTGCAAAATTTGAGAAAGGGAAAAAGTGATGACTTAAATTAAGCTAGACTAGACTAGATATCGTTCCTTATATAAGGAGAAAATGACATCATTTGCTTGCATTGGATTCTTCGCCAAAGTGGACGTTTCAAACCTTCACTCTCTCTCTTTCACCAATTCTAACTTCTACCTTCCCCACCTTCACTCCACCACCTATAGTACAAAAATCTCATGAAGTTTCTATCCTCTCCGTTCTTTCTTGGATTCTCATCACCCTACTAGCTACATATCAACAACCTCATCTTCTTAAATATAAATTTATAACCACTACTTCTTAATATATCTTCTTCAACATAGTTTTTTTTTATCTATTATCTATCCATTAAATATGGAAGTTCAAGAACCTTCAATGAAAGAGCTTAAATCAATACATCAACTAGTGCAACAACATGAAGAGAAGAAACAACACAACAATGTTCCTTTGAATTTGAAGATCAACATTCCATCATACGAGGAAGAGAAAGATATTGATTCATTAAACGATGGTTTCAAGACTCCAACATCTACGGAACACAAAATTCAAGTGACTCTTCCACCTCCACCTAGAAAACCAAAACAACTGCGTCAATCTACAAAACGAAAAGGTTGTTGTCTTCCTCAAGTTGCACTTGATCTATCTCATGAGATTGAATCCTTATTTTCCACTTCTCCTAGCGGTGGTAAGAATTTCAAGAAGGTCAAACTTTTTTAACAAGTTGATCATAATCATCATGTAGTTACCACAAAACAATATGCATGTGGGAGAGTAGTTGAGTTGGTCGACCCATGACATATCTTTTTATTTATTGATCATTAATTACTAGTATATGTTACGTAGTACCTCTAGTGTTCATGTGTTAGTTGTAGAAATTTCCTTTCATTTTGGATGATTGGATTTAGATCCTTTAATTAACGTCTATATAAAGTGTATCTTATATATATATATATGTCTTTTTTAATTTGTATGGAGATTGCTATATTTGTTCATTTTATATCTTCATAGATGTGTTAGCACAAAAAAATATATCTTCGTAGATTTCAAAGCTCGATCATTTTGTAACCAAAAAAAAACCTCGATCATTTTTTTGTTAACCCTCGTATATGTTCTTGATAATTTAGAGTTCAATTTAGATGAGTTTTTTGGTTGTGTAGAGTTCAACCTAGATAACTGTTACAAAATTTTGTGGCAAATAAATTAGAGAAGTATTCCTTTTTGGCAATTTTTACGGTACACTCAAAAATTTTGAGTGCACCGGTACACCCGTGTGTTTAAATGAATTATTTTCTTTAGAAATAAATATTTTCTATCATTTACAATTATAATAATTATACTTTATTTCTCAAAAGTGTCGGTAAAGCAAAATTCAATTTTTTTTAATTTTTACTACTCATAATAGTGAATATTGATTATTTTTTTGATAAAATATTAAAAAATTTACTATAGTTCTTATAAAGAATGAAATGACGTTTTTTTTCTTATGGAATAGTATTTTCTAAAATATAAAAGTCGATAAATATCTCTTTTTTACATAATTTTTTTTGTTAACTTATGAATTTATGAACTAGGTGTACCGGTACACCTTAATTTAAGAGTGTACCGTACAAACTCCCTTCATTTTTTGTCATTACTTTATGGCGCTAATTTTAACTTTACCCGTAATGATACTTTGATCGGTTAATTATAATATTGTTAGTTTATTATCCAAATTAGTTAATTAGTTTGCGTCATGAAATAGATAATCAAGAAGCCTTTATGCATTTGATGGGTTTAAAGATAAAAAAATAAAAATTAATGAGAAATGTTAGTCTGCCAGCGTTATTTTAGTATTTTTCTCGTTGTTACAACTTGAATCATAAACTTTTAACTCCTCAACTCCATTAATCTCTTAACTCAAATTTGTTGAGCTACTCAGCCCCCGTTTAATGATCAAAGCTTATGATCACCTATTTCATATTGCTTGTATTTGATCTCTGATTAGCCTTACAACTTGGTCCTTATCAATAAACATTTTGTTATCGAAAGGGGAAAAAAAGAGAGAGAATAAAAAAAAATCAAAGCTGAAACTTACGGAGAATATGATGATTTCAAATTTTCAATTGATGCTGAAACTGAAACTAGTGAATGATTTGGATGATGGTAGGGTTAGTGTCAAAGTTATATTCTCATTGTTTCATTCTCTTTCTTTGTTGGATCCGATGGCATCATTGAATTGACTTTTTAAAAGAAACTAAAATCATGCCAAAATGGAAATAGAAATCATTGACTTTCTCAAGACGGACATTTTCTGCTCTTATAATCAATTAAATCTTTGTTTGTTTAATTAGTGCGCAATCTCATGCGGAATGGGAGCCACACCCTTCAATAACACAAAATAACAAAAGCAGAAGCTGTCATAAATTTCACTCCCCGCAACTTTTGCCGTGTTTGATATATGCAAAAAATGGATTGTTTGCATATATCCTCAATCACCACCTCTTATTGTTGCTTTCTTTTTAGGGAACTTTGTTTGCATTCTCTTCTTTTCTAAACTTTGTACTTTGGCTTCTCAACTTTTCATTTATTGGGTTGGAGTATCACTTAAACCATGTTTTCTTTTTGTTGACTTCTTAAACTATGTTTCTTATATGGAAAATGTTAAAGAGTGCACTCAGGATATTGGTTAAGGGGATGAAAATAGAAATTTTGTATAGGAAAGTGGTGAAAAGTGATGAATTAAACTTTTTAAAAATCAAGTGTCCTATTTTTGGTTTCCTTAACAAGTGTCCTTAAGTGTCCTAAGGACACTTGTTAACATAACCCTATATTTATAACTATTTGATTTGTCATTAAAAAGAATGTGTTCTAGGTTGTCCTCATTCTAACTTCCTATTTTTAATTAGTTTTACAAAGAAAGAATATGAATCGTTCAATTTTGATTAGACAATTTAAATTGTATAAATGCATAAATGCACGATTATTCTTTTGACAACAAAGAATTAAGGTTTTGTAAAGGTTATTGAACCTTTGTTTACGTAAATATTAGTATATATTTAGTTTCAAATAAGTTTAAGAGCTTTTGGACGCGAAAACAAACATTCTATTTGTAATTAAAAGTTGATTGAAGCATATAGTTTGTCCGTGGTGCTAAAGGACACTAAAAACATTTTAAGTGGGGGATCGTTAGAACATAAATTGGGAACCGAAAGGAAGTTGGACGACTAAACACAAGCCTTCAAACTTACAATTAGTCTAATATGAATTGAAAAAGATGGAAGTTCCACATCGAACTGATTACAAACATTGGTAGTGTTTATATAGTATGAGAAGAACTCTCAAGGGTGTGCCTTTTGACAAGCTTGATGATATACAATCAAAGTGCATTTTGATATTTGGATCAAATTTACAACTTCACACTACTAAGAGGATGAAAGGTTGTCTTACAAAGTACTCTTAGGATGGCGATCCTTGAATATAATTGAGCCTTGTAAGAGTATTTGATATTGAGATATGTATGTAGGCTTATGATTGTGTTAAAATTCATGTTTTCTTTGTTGAGAGAAAGCTTGTATTTATAGCCAATTTCATCCTTCAATATCTTGCTACTATTCATTCTTGTAGAGAGACCCTTCATGTTTGAGAGGAATTGAAAAATTGCTATTTTTCCATTCTTTTGTACGTTGAGCATAAGGGTGGCAGCTATGAAGGCCCGTTCATAGCATTTTATGGACCTTAGGCCATGTTTGAGAAAAGGGCCCTCTTATATAATTGATCATAATTTTTTTTATAAACGGTGAATGAGATATGCATTAATCATGGCGGTCACCATAAAATTATGTTTTGAAATTTCAACTGTGCTGACACTCTAAAATATCGTGTGTCAAATGCATCTCTTCCTATATATTATTAATAAAAAATAAAACAAAACAAAACAAAAATTGGGTGGGCCGAACCAAAACCAACAAATATGAAAGTTCTCAGAACATAATTTACTATCTCCTATGTGATTTGATAATTCAATTGATTTACTATCTCTAAAAGTTCTCAGAGAGCTCATTATCATTCGTCACCATAAATATGAAAACATGAAAACAATTTATCGAAAGATTTTATCATTTGAAAACATGAAAATATTTTATCATTTGTCAAAAGAATATGATGTTACTTATCAAAAATCAAATGAGATCAAGTTTGACGTCCCAAACATTAAACTTTCACGATGGAAGTCATATTATATTATGAAGTCTAAATAAAAATTCATGTTACCTTCAATCTGAAACACCTAAAAGCATCCTCAAAATTAATAAAAAATAACAATTTTGGTCACTCGGAAGGAGTATATATTTTGTGTTTTACTTCTAAGTTGGTGGGGGGTGTTATAATTGTTCCCCTCCATGCAAATATGAGATAAAAAAATCATGTGATTGATAATAGACCGCGTCTGTTGATTTAAAATTGGATAATTCAGATTTAAACAGTTTTATACAATAAAATAATATGGACCATTTATTTTAATCAGACGGCTCACAGTTGTAGCAGGAAATCCTATTTCGTGATTGATGATATCCAAACAGTTAGTCCATCTATTTTTGACGGACATTATTTCTTACATCAAGGTGCAAAAGTCACTCCAATCTACGTACTAAAAATGGTGGATATGAATGATCCTTGAGAATTTTGAATACCAAATTCAACACTTCCTAACATTTCCTTCTTCCTTGCAAATCCAAGCCCAAAACTAGATTTTGTCCC
>Ga0228711_1008651_pt1 | contig 14171 bp, 7 predicted proteins | sample MedpolnodulmetaG_2_FD_177996 | JGI IMG/M metagenome (GOLD analysis project Ga0228711, IMG submission 177996) | Root nodule microbial communities from Medicago polymorpha collected in Santa Monica, California, United States - brown nodules | ecosystem: Host-associated > Plants > Roots > Nodule...
CTTCAGTATTTGTGAGCTTTTCGCAGGATAACTTGCAAACCAAGTAATCAAAGTGCCTAAAATGTACAATCTATTTAACTCCTTTTTGACACTTATCAAGAACCTTATCTTTGCTTAGAAGCTTCAGAGAGATTCACAAATAACAAGGACTCGAAAACCCTAACAATAACTCTTTTATCAATCGATGGTTTTGATCCATTACAACTCGACTACATGTCATGCTCAGTGCATTAAAATGATACAAGGAAAAGCTCACAGATAAAGACCAAGTCAAAACCCCAAAAGATTCAATTCAATACTATTGAATCGGTGAATAAAACTAGGGTTTGAGTCTTCCTTATATAGTCATTCAACAACACGGGCTTTTTCGTCATATGCTAAAAAATCAGCAGACCAAATCATATCTTTAGTCTCCACAATATTCTAAAAGCATATATATATATATATATTGTTTCCTTAAATGTTGCAGCAACACACTTAATAAACACGGTAAAGCTAAACCGCCTCTGCATCTTCTAAAAACACATGTCTCTTGGACCACAAGTCACGTGAATAAAATCTTCATAGAATCTTCAGTGATCTCACACAAAAGTAACATACAAGAAAGCGATACAAGACACAAAATCAAGGCACACAGAACTCGTACCCACATATTGAAACATTTGGTCCAACATCTTGATTTTTAGCAAAAATGAGGCCAACATACAAATATCCAACATAATTCCTAAAAGAAATTTTTAAAAACCAAACCATCAATCCAACAAGGTCAACGAAACACTAAGCTAATGATTAAACCATTGGTCGAACCACGAGACTAAATCAGATAACTTAGTCTAAAAAAAAAATTATATGCATGATCCTGAATTGAACAAGATAACTTTATCATTAAAACTATAAAACGAAAAACTCTAAATATATATGGCTAAGAGAGCATATATTTTGTGTTGGAAAAATATAGATACTTTTTGTTAATTTTTTTTTACAGGATACTTACATGGACATTGGCAATAAAGGTTGGCTATTTTGATAAGGAGTTGACCCACCCGCAAGGTCGTGAGTTCAACTTTCAATACCAATGCGAATATCTCTTTAGTAGATGATTTATAAGTACCTTTATAAGTGCTCATTGAGCCTTGAAGTTTTGCCTAACTATGAGACCCAAAGTCCAACTCACATAAACTTTTTTCCATAAAAATATAAAAAATGTTTTTTTTTGTTGTTGAAGGAATTTGAAAAATTGTTTTTAAACTCACAATTATAACACAAATTTATAAAAAGAGCACTATTTTTTTTGTTGACAAAAGCACTAAAAAATACATTTAAAATTAAGTATGATTAAAATAATATATGTAAAATCAATAATATATTTAAATCGTAAAATGTTAAGCTGAACATTGTGAATATGGTTTGAGTCTCGACTTTTAAAATTTCCAAACATAAAACCCAACTCATAAATATATTTTAGTTTAGAAAAAAGTAGAATTTCTTTTCCCACCTTCATCGCTTCTCGTGCTCCATCCGCATTTATGATTTTACCACCATTCAAATTATATACCCCTGAATCCAAAAAAGACAGTTCAAATTATATAATCCGAATCATACATACATATAAGCAAAACCATAAACTTTCCCTTATTTGATAGTTACATATTTTGTTCTACATTTCTTGTAAACCACCCAAAATCCAAACCATCGCACATTATGTGATTCTTAAAGTTTTTTTCTATCTAATTCATCACACTTCAAGCCTTTACAACCATAAAACATAAGGTAAGTATGCATTTCTTGGATCATCCATTCCTTAATTTTTTATTTTATGAATATTGAACTGGTTCAAATTATATAATATAATTATTTTAGATTATATGATCCGAATCTATTAAGAATACGCTGAAAATTGTCTTTTTTTAAGCGTTGTCATATTTATTAAATTCAAATACTAATAATAGTAAAAAATTTATTTAAAAAAAAAATTGTTCCAAGGTCGGTTGGAGAAATTGGGAATTTCTGGAAATAGCAGAGGCATAAAGGTAATTTGGAAAGAAGAAACCCTAGGATATAAATAAAGTACACGCACTGAGCATCAACCCCTCTTCACTCTCAGGTCGCTCCGTACCCTTGTTGTTTCACCGCACGAGCGATTCAGAGACAGTTAACTCTTCAATCATGTTGGTTTACCAGGATCTCCTTACCGGTAAATCTAATAATTCTCATCAATCCATCGCTTCAATTTTCCGCTTTTTTTTTTATTAGATCTATTTGAGTTCTGTATCCAATTATGACTTTTACTTATTGAATTATTCTTGTTGTTATTTTAATTCATTGGATCTGGTGATTATTTTGTTTTTTGTATTGTTTTTGATTCATTTGATGCATATTCTGGTTATTTGTGCTATTTAACAATACCCACATATAGTTTTTTTTTTTTTGTTGAAAATTTTAATATTTTTCATTGTTTTGTAAAAATCATCTCTATTTTCTGTGTTTTCACTCTGCAGCATATTAGGTATCACTTATTAAGTTTCGTATTGTCTGTGCTCTGTTTTATTGATTATTCCTTCTGTTATATTGTTTTATATTGTTCTTTTTTAAGTTTAAGTTTATATCAAAAAGTTAAAATTTTGAATGAGATTGAGGTATGATTACGGCATAATTGTTAAGTTAATGATTGATTTTATATTGTTATAGATTGGCTAATTTGGGGACATAGATCTCCTGTCTGTGAATATGATGCAGTTGCCATAGTTGAGCAATTCGAACCATAGGATTAAGATCGGATGGCTCATGTTCTGATCTCATATTTAAATTTTATACTCCATAGTCAGATCTTGATTTGTACGATCTCAATCCAAACGAATTGGTTGGTTACAGGAGCTGTCATCTCTTGACATTAGAATCTGAAATCTTTTATTGTAGCATTTGTTTTTGTTTGAAGTATGCTATTTTTTTATTTTTTTTTAAAGTAGCATGTTTTTGTTTGAAATATGTTGTGGTTGAATGCTTGGAGTAACATAACATTGACGATACATATCATATTTTGTAGGTGATGAGCTTCTCTCAGACTCTTACCCATACAAGGAAATTGAGAATGGAATGTTGTGGGAGGTTGAGGGAAAGGTTAGTTTATTTTCAAGTGCATTTATCAAAATGTTGAAGTAGTTATGTTACACTTGGGGATGACAAACTAAAATCTATTTGCTTTTGGTGTGCAGTGGGTTGTTAAGGGTGTTTGTGAAGTAGACACTGGTGCTAACGCTTCTGCTGAAGGTGGAGAAGATGAGGGTGTGGATGACACAGCTGTTAAGGTTGTCGACATTGTTGACGTATTCAGACTTCAGGTTAAGACAGCCAAACACCTCTTTATATCCTCAGATGATACATTTTTTATTTAAATTTTTGAGCTCTCCCATTGATTTCAAAGGTTCTGTGTACTTTTACAGGAACAACCTTCTTTTGACAAGAAGCAGTTTCTTGGCTTTGTTAAGAAGTATATTAAGTTGTTGACACCCAAATTAGATGCAGAGAAACAAGAGCTGTTTAAGAAGCACATTGAAGGAGCAACCAAATACCTGCTCGGCAAGCTCAAGGACCTTCAATTGTAAGTGAACACCTCTATCATGCACATTCAAGAAGAATTCATAGTTTTTTGTTTATATAGTAACATTTGTTTCATAATATTTGTCATTTGAGGTTGATTGGATTATTATTTAATCAAGAAGACAATAATGTTTTTTGTGCATTGATTGTAAGATTTGTCTATTGGTAGTCTTTTGCGAATATATTTTGAAATCGAGTGGAATTCCTTTGCAGCTTTGTTGGTGAGAGCATGGCTGATGATGGTAGCTTGGTCTTCGCTTACTACAAGGATGGTGCTGCTGATCCAACGTTTCTCTACTTTGCATTTGCTTTGAAGGAAATCAAGTGTTAAGTGTTGTACTACATTAGTTTATCTGCCTCTAAATTATCATGTTTTTGTTCTACATTGTGTTCTAAGTTACTCAGAGTTGAGACTATGATTTGGTATTTCTATTTCTACATTGTGTTCCAAGTTACTCGAGAGTTGAGACTATGATTTGGTATTTTTGATAATGATGTGCACTTATTTATCATTTCCATTAAATTTAATCAGGTTGGATAGAATTCATAAATATATGATTTTTCTGGTGTTTCATAAATATATGATTTTTCTCGTGTTTCATAAGGAATGTCAGTTGTCTGGTTTGAAGATTTGTTTGGTTTGTGAACTGAAATAGTTCGAGTTTATCATGAATACTTGGTCCCCACAACAATTCTACACTGCCCTCTGTATGCTTCTAAAAAAAATCCACTCTTCTATGCACGACATGTCTCATGCACCATATGGTTGCATACGTTTTCATACCTAGGTGCAGCTTAAAAGTCCTTCAACGTGCTAATGATTTGTTTAGTGTAGCTTAAAATTATGAAACATGCCAAGTTCTCTGGTGGAAAAAGGGTAACTTATGAAGTTCTTGCATGACTAGATTGCAAGAGTGGGCACTTGATTTAATTGAGGGTTTATCGATCACCTCATCGGAAGTCCTTTCAATCAGCTACTTGTCACAAAATTTGCGTAACATGTGACTTAAATTGATTTTTTATAAACGACATTAGTTTCATGTGACGATTCAGACTCAAGTAAATTCCATACACGTGCTAAAATGTTATATAAGTCTAAGGACATATAATCTACCAGCAGCCATTATTGATGAAATCACCAACCTCAAACTTCACTTCAGTTCCAACACATTCATTTGGTCTAACAACTTCATTGGTTTTCATCCAACAAATGATGGTTTTAGTTGACTTTTATTTAAATCAGCGAGGCGCACATGCCACTATTGTATCTTGGTCTTGGATCTGGCATCTCAAGCACCAGAAAAGAAAAAAAAATCAAATTTTGTGTGTGGCTGATTTATAACAACTACGTCCCTATTTTGTCATTTTTGAATCATTGGAACCTTGCCCTCGATGCTCTTCCTTTGAGAAATTCTTCTTTCATGGCACCCCCTCCGGTCTCAAATGTAAGCAAATTTTCACTTTTTAGGTTCATTTAATAAATAATGTATGTGGTCCATATTATAAACTACGTACATCATTTATTGAATGAACCTAAAAAGTGAAAATTTGCTTACATTTGAGACCGGAGGGAGTATTAAAGACTGCACGGTCTCATTTCATCTCTAACATTTGGGATTCAACTCTAGTAAGTTTTTTCTCTAATTCAATTGCTTTCTTATGGCTCGCTCACTTCTCATAGGGCTAATATCTTTGCCGTCAAGGTGTGGTGGTCTTGGAGAAACTTAAGCTCTAATTGTTTATTTTATTTTTTTTAAGTTCTGATACCCACTTATCGTCTTGCCATTGAAGCTCACAACCTGTATGCCAATCTCAATTCTTGCTTTTCTAGTGCTTCACCACTAAGTCTTGAGGAAAGATGGGTTAAGTGGAACTCCTCTAAACATAGTTGTATAATTATTAGAGTATTACTTTTCCCACTCTATGGATTTCTAGCGCGCCCTATTTTTTTTTTCGAAAATACCCTTGTCCGGATTATTTGTTCCGAACAACATTGTTAGTATTTTCTAGATTTATCTGAATTTTATGATCCGGAATGATCTTTTTCCAGAATTTTTCATTTTAAGCTTTCAAATTCGTAAAATAACTGCAAATAGAGATATAAAACAGAAATAAAAAGACAAAAGAATAAAAACAACTCATTTTATTGATATATTAATAATACATTACAATAATGTTGAAACTTTTTAAACTTATTACATAAGAACCTAAAACTATTTCTAAGGGGGAGGGAGTAAGCTATACCAGTGGCTCCAGCCACTGTTGGAGGGGAAACAGAGGGGGAGGAAAGAAGAAAACAATGATGTTGATAGGACATACCAGTAGCTTCACTGTTGGAGGGAAAACAGGCGAGGAGGAAAGAGGAGGGCGGGAAGAAGAAAACAATGTTGCTAAGGGGGGAGGGGGCTGGTTCCATCCCCATTGACCGTTCATACAATCCCTGAAATTTTCCAAAGAGGCCTCTTTCTATGAAAGGCCAACGATGGAAAACCATGGTTGTGGACGGAAGAGGAGGAAAGGGTGGGAGAGAATGATGTGAGAAATGGTGTGGTTTGGAAGGCTATTTATAGAGAGGAAGAGACAAAAAAAAACTGTTTGAAACCATTAATGCAGTCCAAAAACGTGGTAAAACACGTTTTTTTGACTTGACCACCGCCTAACACAATTGAAAAACGTTTTCTTTGCGGTGCAGACCACCAGCCAAAAGCTTCTGATGCAGTCCGAAATATGTAATTCGGATAACACATAGATTCAAGATTATATTTTCCGAAAAATATGATCATGGGGAAACTACGGGAAACATTGTTCTTCCTGTAGGGTGTAGATGGCTCGGATTTTGAAATCCGGAAAGTTTCAACATTGGATTCTTTTGTGTGATCCACATTGCACCAAGAGTTTATGTGGTCCACAACGCCCAAATAACTCTATAAATAGGGGTCCCTGTTTTCATTACAAGTAAACTACACCTGAAAAAAATCATGGAATTCCCTGACTTTGATCCGAACACCAAGCTAGCGGCAGTCTACTACACCGGGGGAAAACAACCCCATTTGTTTAGGATTTGCAACAATGTCACCCTCTCCGGGTTGAAGGATGAGTTGGATCAAATCAACCGTCAACTCAACCATAGAGACACGAGGAGGGTGGTAGGTGTTGAATATCGATGTCTATTGTCTGACTCAGCCAGATCTCTTCTGTTCAGCCTGATGAAACTCACGAACAACGACGACGTGAGAACCATGTTCTCTGTCTTTGGTCAGCACCGTACTAGAGGACCGATCGAGTGGGACGCTTCGTTGGTTAGATCTGCTGATCAAATTCTGAAAAGTTTGAACCGACCCAGGAACTACGAAGAGATCAGGGCTCTGTTGGAGGGACAAGATGAAGAAATTAGTTTAGGTGATCCGTGATAATGTGCCATGTTTTAATTAATCATGTGTGTTATATTGTTTTAATTGCGTGTTAGTTATGTGTTGTTGAATTAAGTTGTTGCATTATGTTTTGAATAATATATATATTATTTAAACTTTCAATATGTTATAATTTACGTCAAAGATGTTCATTTAATTGATAAAATAACCAAAGATATGCATTCCAGATTATGAAATCCGGATTCACATAGGGCGTAAGTGTATTCCGAATTACTAAATCTGGAATACTTCAGCATAGGATCCTTTTGTCTGGACCACATTGCACTGAGAGTTTATGTGGTCCACAACATCCAAGGACCTCTATAATTAAATGCTCTCCCATTTTCAGCTTCAATACCAATAAATCACACAAACACACGAAAGAAAACCATGCAAATTTTTGTCATTAAGGTGAAGATCTTTCTCACGCGGTCGCAAAAAGATAGCTCTCTATTTGACCACGTCCGCGTGATGAAGATCCTCCACATGCTGACAAAAATATATATATACAAAGAGGTTGCTCTATATTTGAATATCAAGAGGTTTCTATGAGTTAGATCTTGTTGTCTGCCAGATGAATAAGTCATTTGGCAAAACAGGATGATCTAACTCAAAGAAATCCTCTTGAAACACCCTGCATTTCTTCATTATGTTGCAGATCTAAATGATTCATCATTTCTGTTATTATGGTTTTTTTTAACTGTTTATTTGTCTTATATTTCTTCTATTTATGTTATGTACCTTTGTTCTATTTTTTCCCAAGCCATTTGCCACAAAAACGCTCCAAATAAAGGGCCTGATGCAGTCCAGATATTACAATCCGGACCAACTTCATGTATTCCGGAATAGGAACCCATCAATTTCATTTTGGACGGTGACGTTTCACCAGAGGTTTGGCCGGTTAGTGGATTTTGAATGCATTTTTTGACGGTTTTGAATGTGGAACACGTTTTATTTGACTGTACTTAAGACCTATGACTGATTTAAGGCTATAAAAAGGCTTGAATCTTCAACAATTTCCTTCATTCTTCTTCACCTCCTTTCTAACATTTTCTTCATTTTTTTTATAGTTTTTTAGGTAGTTTTTAGGTGTGTCTGTGGTGTCATGGTCATTGTTGACCATTCATATGACCCCTGCAATAGCATTGCAACTTATGCGGGGGGTTATATGACTGTCAACAGAGACCCTTGACATCAGAGAAAGACACAAAAAGTTCATATCACATTTGTCCGGAATTTGTTTTCCGGAATCACTAACAATGTGGTTTGGAAAACAAAATTCGAACCAGGGGTATTTTTGGAGTTTTTGCAGGGCGCGTGAGAAGGCAGCAGGGTGAGAAAAATAATACTCTAATTATTAATATTGAGGAAAGCCTTTTAGGTAATCCCAGAGGCTGGTTTTGGAAGCTTACTTCGTCATCCTTTTGGGTCTTGGATTTCATGTTATATTGTAGGAGCATCTGTCATCCCCCTAACAGAGCTCCATGCATTCTACCGATGGTTCTTATTAGGGGTGGCAAAAATACCCATGGGTAAAATCCGTCATGGGCACGGGGCAGGTAGTTAAACGGGTATCCACGTGTATAATAAACGGGTATTTGACTACCCATTATTATATGGGTACAGACACGGATTTGATTGTATCCATACCCGATAATGAATTAACTAAATTACTAAAATATCTTTATATATCTTATCTTATTACATAAAGTTGTTACCTTATTAAAGGAAATTTTACCGCCCACCTAAGATTTCTCATTAATAACTTATTTTTATTCTAAATTTTTTAAATTCATCTTATTAACATCATAAAACATATCCTATGGATTATGTAAGAATCATGATTTTTCTATGGATTATATATGATTAATGAAATTTTGAATGGATTATGTATGAATGTTTAAAAGTTGAAGTGTTTTGGTAATTAAAAAAAAGTTATTATTTGTACCAAAAAATAAATAAATTAAAAAATTCTTCTTAAAAAAAATAAATTAATTAAAAAATCCATGGGTACCCATGAATACCTCAACACCCGCGGGTACCAGCATAGTGGGTATCCACGAGGATACGGGGCGGGCACGGGTATCATATTTATCAAACGGGGCGGACACGGATATCTTACTATCCGTATTCATGGGTACCCATTGACATCCCTAATTCTTATTAGCCAAGGAGATGAACTTTACAGTTGTTACTTGTTACACCGACTCCCTCCACTATGTGTATATCTTCAAGGACCCAACCCTGAAATTCCATATGTATGATACTCTGATTCAAGATATCGAGGATTTACTCAACTTAGATTAACTAGCTTCCATTACCAGCACCCTCTGCAAAGGAAATAGCTGTGCTGACTTCGTAGCTAATCTTGACGCTTCTTTTGCCTTGGAGCTCATGATTCACTCCTCTTTTCCACCAGGATTTACTTAAAATTGGTAGCGAATAGCACAAGTGAATATGTTGCTTTCAACTTCAATTTGTGAGAATTGTATAGTTTCTAATTTTTTTGAAATAGACTCTCAATTTATTTCACGTCTATGAAATGCAGCCCTCCTTCAAATCTAATTTTCGCCACAATAAAATGTGCTAGTTTACTAAGAGGTCACTTGGTTGAAAGAGAAACTTTTCAACCTTGTGCAACTCAGTTCGAGACTTGTCATTGAGAAAGAAGAAGCACGAGACACAATTTTGATGCCTAAAATTTTGTGTGGTAAATTTGATTGAGTTAATTTCTCCCGAGAACATAGATGGACTAAATTGATATTAAGTTTGATAATGTATTGCGATACTTCATTTTCTACATCCTGTCTTATAATTACAATAATATAATTATGATCAATGTGAGTGAATAATAATATACTGAATTTCCTCTGAAATAATTCATATACTGAATCATATAATTTTTACCAAACCTTAAAAAAAAACAGAAGGGGGTTTTATGTAATTATAAAAAATAAGAAAGAAAGGGAGTACTCCATATTTAATTTGTATGTTCTGTCTTGGGTTTGGTACTCATTGCTTAACATGGTAAGAAGATGAGGTTAGGAGACAAAGTCACAAAACCACGTGAGATTAGTAGGAGCGCCATGTTACCAACTTGGATTGTCGAAAATGTTAGTGTTGGTGTTGGATGTTCATTAAGAAAGGATGGACATGCATCTAACTTTGTTCAACAAAATTAAATAGTCATGATGTCTTTAATTCAAACTTGTGTTCCTAGTTAATCGTGGATTATGCCTCTCATCATGCTTTAAGCAAAAGCAATGACTTTTGTTGAAAAAGAAGTGAACTACAAGGTATGACAAGTTGACAACCAGCTAGGAATGATTAAAATGTAGAGGATTGCCCTTTTTTGGTCCCTTTAAAAGAAGAAAAAATAAACATTGGCCCTCTTTGAAATTCTTGTGCGTCATTCCATGTCATTCATAGGGGCCACTATGTAATTCAAACAAGATATCCTTTTTTGGATTAAAAAGACGATTACTCATGAGTCAATTTGGTATTCTTTTAAGAATATGGGTATTATAAGGGTAAATTAACTTTTCATTCATTTAATAAACATTTTTTCGTATGACCTGCTTAATGCCAAAGCTGGTAAAGTAAAACAATAGTTTTAGGCTGAAAAAAAAATTGTTTTTGTCTTGTACATTAAACCTAAAAGAATCTTGAAGTACAATAAGTAAAATGTCTCACAAATAAAAAAAATACACTAGTTGATATATTTAACTAATTTTTTTTCATCCGATACTAACGTAAAAAATATAATCAAGAGAGAGTAAGATTAAAAGAGAGATAGAAACTTAAGAGAGAACAAATTCAATTACTTAATGTGTCATATCATTTATCGTAGTAAAACGAATAAATAGAAAAAAATAATTTCATTAACATCATACAATTTTGAGATGTTCTTGTTCATTTTTGAATTTCATGGACTAAAATATGCAACCCTTGTGATTTTAGTGACTAAATAAGCGATTTACCCTAAATTAAGCTCTCAAGTGAATGAGCCTTGTGAACCTGATTGAGTTGACATAAACAATGTGTTGTAATATACACCGATCAAGGTTGAAACCTCAGATTCCTCACTTAATCACCTTGAAGTAAAATTCTAATAATCATAATACATGACAAAAAAAACCCAATCTCTTAAAACAAAAAAGATCTTAAGCGATTAATAATTCTACACGATCGAGAACCCCTCACTCATTTCGTAAAAAAAAGGACCACACACTCAAAAGTGAAAAAAACCCATTAACTATATAACTTTTTTCTAGAGGACCTATATAACATTTAACCTCTCAAAAATGAACTCTATAACATTTATACATTGTCCTAGGTTGGGGAAATGGATAGTTTGAGGTTGTGTTGAAAGCAAAATATGGTGATGGGGTTTTTCGGAACAACAAATTTATTGGGGAGATCGTTCCACTCTATTTCACTTTGGTGGAAATATTTATTTGTTCTTGGTAAGGTTAGGGGTGAAGATTGTGATTGGTTGTTTGAGTTTGTGAATAGAAAAAATTGGGAATGGAAAAAACACCCCTTTTTGACATGATAATTAGATATCCCTACATTGTTTTCTACTATGTCGCTTCAAAAATCTTGTTGTATACAGAGTATTGGATGTATAGCGGAGGGGTCTTGGAAATGGGAATTGAAGCGGGAGTAATTCTTACATGGTAAGTCCAAATCAAATTTATTTGGTCACACACACAAATGTAATAAATTTAAAGAAAAATTATTTAGTCACATCATTCAAAGTCATTTTTTTAATAATTTTTCTCCATTTGTGAGTGTGTGTCCAAATAAAATTAATTTGAGGTTGTGTCCAAGTTAGAATTTCTCTTGAAGCGGCAGATAAATTTTTTGAATGAGAAAAACAACTATTATTAGTAATGATGACAATTAGATTTGGGTTCTTGACCAATCCGTATTTTCAAAGAATTCTTTATATGCGGCGTCAGAGAAAAAGTTTTTATTGGAGATTCTGCTGAGGAAATCTAAAATTACAAATGACAAAGACGTTTCAGTTTTTTTAATTATTGATATTTATTGAAAATGAATTCAGAGATTTAATTGAAGATAGAATTGGTTTAGAGTATAGTGGACTTGGAAGCATTTGCCTTTTTTGAAATTACTAATTTATTAATATTAAATCTTAGTTTTCTTTTTAAGGATTCTATTAATTCTTAGTTATTACTCTTTTTTTTAACAATTAGTTATTGCAATTAGAAACTTGGACTACTATTGACTTATATCTGCCAAATTTATAACCCCTTAAATTTTGACATATAATTATAATTATAACCCCTTTAATAACAATTTCATTTAATATAATATAACAACATACTATTACTATTTTTTTTAATGTGCAAAATAATATTCAAATGCTTAATTTTTACACTCATTGAAATATTTTTTTAGAGGATTTAAATGCTATTCTCATTAAGATATATATACGCATAAATATAATACTGCAATTGTTTGAAACATACCAAAATAATGATTGAAAAAATTAAAATCAATAAATATTAATAATGACAATTTAAGGTTTTTGCAAAAAAAATAAAATCAGGTTTGATGTTTCCTCGGCAGTTAACTACCGAAGAAAACCTCGGCAGTTAACTGCAGCCGGTTTATGAATTCCTCGGAAAGGCAGTTAACTGCAGAAGGACATTTTAATTTTTTACATGTGTTTCTCAACCTTGTCAAATGTGTCATTAACAATTTTCTCCTCAATTTGCAGTTAAATTTTTTTACAATGTCCTTTTTAAAAAAAATCATTTATACATTGTACTCGTGCCATAAAATCATCATTTATGTTACTGTACTGCCAATGTTTTTCTTATAAATATCATCATGTATTGAAAAGTTAGTCAAACGGGTCCCTTGTGGCATTGTACACTACAAGACTACACATAATAAAATGTCTGATTGGTACGTCCGTGCCAGCGACGGTTACCAAATGTCCATAAATGCTTGCTCGTTACTAAGTTGAGTAAAAGATCTTGGTTTTTTGACATTAGGATTAGGATTACGCTGCCTTTACCTAAATTCTCAAGGGTAGTGAGCACCGAACAACTACGGGTATAATCACCCTTATTTTTTAATGGAAATGATATTTGTACATCTTTGGTAATAATCTTGTTTTTTTATTTCTCTTCTTATTGATTAAAAACAATGGAGAGAGAAAAAAAAAGAAAAATGATAACAACATCAAGTGAATATGAGAGAGAAAATTATTCAAAAGTTATAAAAAAATAATCGTACAAATATCATTTTTTTAATTTAAATTGCAAGTCGCAGTTGAAATTTGTTGGAGAAGCAAATGTCAATCTAGGTCTCACAAGAAGAGGAAATTTTTCCTAGCTATTTTAAGGGATAGTTAGGTCTTACAGTTAAAAATCCTCTTCTTCAGACTGTTATCATACTAAGCGGACTAATAATAATAACTTAGCTCATTGTTTGGCAAAATTTGCTATTGTAAAGAGGATAATGTATGGAAACAAGATATATTAGAGATTAGAGACAATATTATAATTATTTTTCACAAAAGGGACACACAATCTTATTTTCACCGTGTGTATGTTAGGACTAGGATTTTAGACCGTTCGTGTATGGATATTAAACTCTTATTTTTGTTTTACATTGATGGTATGTTTAGTGTAGCTTTTAGAAATTTTAAAATTGATTTTGTTATGTTTGATGAAATAACAAAATTGATTCTACTGCAGATAAAAATAAAAATTTTGATTTTAATGAGGATAACTTTTGGTAAGGTGGAACCAAACTTGCACTGAACCATTGTTTAAATGAGAATTTACTTTGGATACCTACCTTTTTAGGTCGCTTAAAAAGCAGTTATTTGGTAGAGTACCGAGTTGCGGTGGCGTTTGTTTGATTCTCAACTGTGGAATTTCACGGGCGAAACTACAAAAAGGGCATATCAGTCTTTTAATACTCCTTGGTTCATTTCATTTTTTCATTCATTCGACTTCAACAACAATGGACATAGCCGTTTTATATAGTTTTGAAAATGTGAGGATTAAGATATCATATGATTAATCATCACAACACAACGATTATATCTCAATTAATCCTTTATTAATCTACAAACTAAACTCTCCATTTCATTTTCTCCCTCCAAACCCCCCCCCCCTCTCT
>Ga0228711_1008652_pt1 | contig 14169 bp, 13 predicted proteins | sample MedpolnodulmetaG_2_FD_177996 | JGI IMG/M metagenome (GOLD analysis project Ga0228711, IMG submission 177996) | Root nodule microbial communities from Medicago polymorpha collected in Santa Monica, California, United States - brown nodules | ecosystem: Host-associated > Plants > Roots > Nodule...
TTGTTAATGGTTTTGAACAAATTTAGGATTTGTTAATGGTTTTCTGTTCTTAATAGTGATTCAATTGTTAATAGTATATCAATTTTGTTTATGTAAAGGATCAATTTAGCTTCAGTTGTAGCAATTGGATAAGGATCAATTTTGCTTCAGTTGTAGTTTCAATTTATCATATGTAAAGGAACAATTTAGCTTCAATCAATTAAAGAGATTGAAGATTTTTATGGTAATTATGCATATAACACTGGATTCTCTATTAGGAGTATGTTGAAGTCGAAGAACAATTCACAAAATAAGAAATCATAGAAGGTACATTATGTGTGTTATGTTTGTAACAAACAAGGTTTCAAGAAGGGAAGTCTGCTTAATCCTAAAAACATGCCAACATCAGACAGTCCAGTGGTTATTGAGTTTGTGAAAGTGAAAGAAAAACCGGAGGAAAGGGTTGTTGTAAAGCTGGAATATTTTTGAAGTTTGATGAAGTTTTGAATGTCTATAAGATATATAGATAGGATGTGGCTCACTTTCATCCATTACATAAACTAGAGCATTTGTGTTATTTGAGATCATTTCGAGAAGTAAATGAAGTTCAAGGACAACTCGCTTTAATAAATTCTAAAGCTGGAATGTCGATGAGAACGTCTTATGAAGTTATGGGTCAAGGAGTTGGAGGCACGAAGAATCTTTCTTTTCGGTTTTCGGACTTAAAGAACTATCTAATGACAATTCGTCAAAAGGAGATGGTGGTTGGTGAAACAACTGTAATTCAAGAATTCTTTAGAAATGAAGCTCTCTCGAAACCATCTTTTTACTATGATATCCAAGTTGATGCTGCAAAAGACATAGCTAGCATTTTTTGGGTAGATGGAATTATGCAACTAGATTATTCTCTATTTGGCGATGTCATCAGTTTTGATACAACTTACCGAACAAACAATCAATATCGCCCATTAGGTTAGTATTTTGTACTTCTCTCAGGTTTTAAATTAATGTTTACTTTCATTATGTTGTATTTTGTTCAGGCATGGATAGTATAGGTAGGAGTACATTTTGAACTGCCTAGTGTCTAGGTGTGTGTGTGTGTGTGTGTGTCATATGTGTCTGAGTCTGTAGTTTAAGAGATCTCCTTGTATAATGTTATATGAAGCATGGACCACAGCCACTTCTCGGATGCGTGTGTGACACAGAAACGACAGTACGAGACCGATCCATATGATTACATTGAATTATATCATTTTTTAAATTATTACCGATGTCGACGTGTCACTGTCCGTGTCGTGTCTAGTATCAGGTCTCACAAACCAAAACTTATTACTGATGAACATTTTCATCAATTAAGTGGACTTGGGTCTGAATAGTTACTCAGCCAAATTTTATAGGTAAATCCAATTCCTTAAACAAATCAAAATCTTTTAGAGTAAATTTCGTTAAGATTGTGATAGAGAAAGAGAAATAAAATAAAAGAAATTGAGAATAGAAAGTATAATGTTACTCCTGTGAAAGAAAATAAATAAAAAAGGTATAATGTTATGGAAGAGGAGAATGATGATGAGGATGCTTTTTTAGAAGGCACATTAAACATTGTCACATTTAACAAAATCATTTTAAATACATTAGGAATTTGTGAAATGGAGATAAATTAAGTTTCATGTTTTGTCTAAAATCTACGGATATTGCTTTTATTTTTTGGTACAATAGTTGAAAGGAAACAAAAAAGGAGAACAGAAAAAAAACTATCTGGTGATAATGGCATTGGATTCACATTCACTTTAATCAAAACCATTGCATGGTGGCTTTGCATTGTACTTACCATGTAGTTTGTGGATAATGGCATTGGATTCACTTTAATCAAGCCATTGCACCAGTCATCGATTTTATTTTTATGGGGTCCAAATTGACCAATTTTTTTTCCGTAGAGACCTACATGTCCCTAATCTTTATCTCTCAAAAAAAATGTCCCTAATTTTTATAAATAATATACGTGACAATTAGTAAAACAACTAGACAGCCACATTCCTTTAAAAAAAAACTAGACTGCCACATATGCCTAATCAGAGTTTAAAAACAGGAAGAAAAAAATCGTTTGGAAAAAAATATTGACGGATGGACTAAATTGTCTCAGTATAATTAATTTTGTAAGGGGTTAAATAAGGTTATTTTCATCATCAAGAACTAATTTGGCCCCTGAACACACATTTTGATCTAAAATCATAGTCAAAAGTTTCAGATCTTTAATGTTTAAATAAAAATGATCTCAGGTGTATATATCATTTTTTGTTGTTACTAAATAAACAATTTTTATTTTAAAAATTACAAAAAATGTGTGCCTATTTGCAGAGAAACAACAAAAAATTCACATGTGATAAGTTTTTAATGTATTTTTTAAATATTTAAATTAATAAATTGAAGGTTAAGGTATTTAACTTTTTTAAATATTTAATCATGTTAGCTCTTGAATCAAACGAATGATATTTCAAACTAACTTCGTTCAAGATTAAAAGAAAAACTATTTTGTAACTTGAATTATTTAGTACATTGAATTTTGAAACAATTCCAAAGAAAAAAAAATTAAATTAATTTCATTTCATTTGGGGTATCTCAAAAATCAATGCACCAAAAATTATTACTAATCAACATTGTTTTAATCTTGTTACCATTATCAAATAGGAATAATAGAAACAGTCAACTTGGACTTGATTCTATCTTGAAATGGATTGACATGTATACTCATGACCCATACAAAGGATTCATGTTTTGGTTAAGACAAAATTTAGTATTACAATCAAATATCACTTCTCTTTGGATAATTAAGACAAAACACTATGTATTTACCTTTATCATATATATCAAATCTATAATCAATGCTTTGAAATTAATCTATAGATATATGGAGTAGATACTTGATTAGTTTGTTTGTGCTTTGTAATTTCAGCAAGTAATGTTTTGGAATTAGCTATGGATATGTTACATAAAAATGGTTTCCTTTCAAATTGTTGAAATTATAGACGGCAAGGTTATTTTTTTTGTTATCTGAATCAAAAGGTCTACATACTCCATTTGTGTTGTTTATACATTTTCGATGTAAAACCTTATAAATGTGTATGTATGTTAGAAACAATTTAGGATCAAAAGCTACAAATAGTAGCTTAAAGTAGAATCGCTTTTAATCCCCAACCATTCATTCCTCAAAAAAATGCCAAACATAATTTTATAGAATTAAAATTTCTTCTGGCACTTGAAAAACACTTATCTAAATATGAAATCAAACTCTTACAACATTGTTAAATGCCACCAGTTTTTGTTGCAGACAATAAAATAGTGTTGAAAAAGAAAGGTACAACTTTTTTATATCTACAATTAACTTTTCTACTCAAAGAAATGAATTACATTTTGATCGAACATGTAAGCCATGAGTTCAATAAGATAAATAACATTGTAATTTCTCTCTTTTCAAATACCGGTAACAATAGCTCCCCTCATACGGAGTAAATTTAATCATTAAGTTGCAAAAACATGTTCAATCCACCACCAACAAGGGTGAATTCATTTGGGTAAGTTTATTTTGGGTTATGCGAATAATATTGGTGCTGCACTGTATTAGATGATATGTTGTGGTCGCATAACCCACTTGTGGGTAGAGCTAGAATTGGTTGAGCTCGAAATTTGACTCGAGTCCCTAACATGCTCATACCGGAAAAAATAGTCCTGCTAGTATAACGAGTCAGAACTAATTTGTTCTCCGTATAAAAATATCAGACTATTTTGTCAGATGCAAATAGCCGTGAATGATCAATGAAAGTTTGGTAAAATAAAATACAAAACCAGTGTCATTGTTTTGTCAAGAAATGTCGATGGCCCTGGTTATGTATCTCCATATCAATGATCATCCACTTGTTTCTTATTCCCTCTTGATAAGCACCACTAACCGGTAATTAAACTAAGATTTTTTTTAATTGACAAAAAAAAAAAATGGTAACACAAATGAAACACAAACGAATTAAGTCAGCACTTCAGCTTGCTTAGGAAGAAATCGTTATTGTCTTAATAAAACTGCATGTGAATCAATTATAATTTTGGTGCTTCTCAATCAAATGGTAACACAAATGATTGATTAATTTTAGCTTTCTGCTTTGACAATCACACTTTGTTACTTGATTTATTATTATTACAGGTTGCAACATTTCTAGTAGTACATCCTGATCGGTTTTTCGCGAGAATTAAAACGATGGGGTGGGGTTGGCTGTAAAGTCTAGGAACGATTGATATATTCAAATTCGCAACGATGAATGACGCGAACATCAATAACGGCCACACTAATTAGGGCTAACGAAGATGCAAGTACTAACACGAACAGGGAGAACAACGGTGTGAACATCACGAGAACAATGACAAGATATGAGCGACCTGGTAGAGAAGTTCTCACAACAATAAAGGGTTCGAGTGCATGTTTTATGATTTAGGAAAAGAGTAAAAAGAAATAAAGGGGAGGATAGTTGCATTTAGATAAAACTCTAGGTGGAAGCATGTGCGTCGCATGGGTTTAATAATAATACGTGTTTAAAATATTTTAGTTAATAAATAAATTCACAAAAATATTTAATATAGTGACCAATAGAAATGTCACAATTTTAGGTCCAAAGAACATTTGAAAAATTGTTATAAATTGAAAAGATGAATTATTTTTTAATATAATTAGAGAGACAAATAATTATATAGAAACATATAATTAATAAATGTTTATATTTGTAATTTAAGGGATAGAAATGAAATAGAAAAATATGTTGAGGAAGAGTTGTTGTAAAACCTTATAACCAAACAAAAGAGTTGTTGTAAAACCCACGGTCTAAACCACATGTTAGTGTTTATCTTCAATCTTAAAAGTAAACCTTCAAGACATATCACATGGACTTCCAAATCACTCAATGCAAGCCGTTGTATTCTACAAACTTGTGTTGCAATTTCTGTAACCCTTATAGAAGACGGTAAAAAAATTTCTTCTATGGAGAAAAATCAACAATAAAAAAAAGCTTTATTTGAACCTCCAATTTTGAAGGCACGCTATTTTTTTCTTTAATAATAATAAGTTATCTTTATGTTAAATTTCAGATTCTTGCTTGCATGTGTTGTCCAAAGGTGGTTTGTTTCAATTAATAGACAACTATTTTATGGTGGATTCTTGCAAAGCAATTTTAAAGAGATTGTAATTTTGGTTCAAATCTCAGGGAACTGAAACATCGATTGGTAACATTCACTTATAGTTGGCATCATTCTACAAAATTAGTAGGTGACAAATGATTTTTCCATATCTTTCTTGATAGTATGGGAGCTTAGGACTTCACTATGGTATTTGATTTTGTTGCAAAATTTGTATTTTTTCCCCACCTATTTTATGGAGAGTGTATTGAGCTAGATTAGCTTTAATAATCATATACCATGCTTCTTTACATGATACAGATGTTGTTTAATTTATAGGTCTGATGGATCAAAAGTGATGGTTTCATTTGATCCTTATATAAGTATTCCACTATCTCTTGGAATTGTTAGATTGAAAGGATAGTTTCATCATAAACCAATGATTTTTTAAATTTTATATCTTGTGTGTGTGGGGCATCTTCTCTTGGAGTTTTCTATCCTGCCATAAAAACCAATGAATAATTAATACATACTTTAAGAATAACTTTAGTCTCTATTTTGCCTCGGAAAACAATGAACAATTAAGACATACTATACTATATGTGACATATATACCCTACAATTAAAATAACAACAACATATCGGAATTAAAAGACCCGTATCTAAATCAATATTTTAAAATTTCATGTTCTAATTTTGAAATGGAATTAAAATGATGGGAAAAATCACCCGCTCATTTGATCCTTATATAAGTATTCCTCTGATAGACCATAATGGAAATAAGTGTAAATTAAGTAAAAATAAAATTCTTAATGAATGAACAATGGTACTCAAATCATAAAAGAAAGAAAGGCCATAAAAGAGAGCAATGATACCCAAATCATAAAAGAAATAATAAAGACCATAAAAGAGAGTGCAAGACTGTTGCAAACTTGCAATTGAAAGTAAGATTTTATATGTGGTAACCTCAAATTTCTTGATCACATAGATTTCTCCCTATTGCATTGTTTTTTAGAATGCATGCACAAATTGGCTTGGTATGGTAGCTTGTATGCAGTTGGTTTGAGAAAATTACAAAATTAGTCCAAAACATGCAATCAAAAATTAAGAATAATAGTGAGTATTTACTTTCTCAAGTAATTACCTTTTCATTGGCCAAAAACATATATGTACTCATCAACTCCTTTTTTTATGGATGTTATGAGTACAAAAATGATGAACTTACTTGCTAGCAATGTTTTTAGTGGAGGACATATTTTAGCATGAAGTTTAAAATGAGCTCAAATGTACAATTTGATTAATGCAAAACATACAAAATGAAAAGCATTTTTTTTTATCGAGAGAAAAAAGAAAAGCATTTGATTAGGTCATATACGTTTCTTAGGTGGACATATTATATCTTAATATGGTGCCTTACATTCCTTGTCTCTAATTAAAAGAAAGTGTGAAACTTTCTTAGTCCTAGAGATGCCACATCATCATAATTCTAACTTAACATAAACCCAAATTTAGTTTACAAAGATGTTAATCTAAAGATGCCACATCATCAAGTTTGCTTTATATATAGACTAGGTGGAAATATCACATAAATTATTTTTCTTGAGGTATTTGTTATCCACCATCACTTTTGATCCATCAGACCTATAAATTAAACAACATCTGTATCATGTAAAGAAGCATGGTATATGATTATTAAAACTAATCTAACTCATAGTTGGGGGAAAAAATACAAATTTTGCAGCAAAATCAAATACCATAGTGAAGTCCTAAGCTCCCATACGATCAAGAAAGATATGGAAAAATCATGTCACCTACTAATTTTGTAGAATGATGCCAACTATCAGTGAATGTTACCAATCGATGTTTCGGTTCCCTGAGGTTTTACAACTCTGCGTCAACATATTTTTCCATTTCATTTCCATCCCTTAAATTACAAATATAAACATTTATTAATTGTCCTCGTGAGCTTAACTTAGTTGATATGGACAATGCATAAAATATGGAAGGTCCGGGATTCAAATCCCGGCCACCACCATTTTTTTTTTTTATTAATTATATGTTTCTATATAATTATTTGTCTCTCTAATTATATTAAAAAATAATTCATCTTTTCAATTCAATTTATAACAATTTTTCAAATGTTCTTTGGACCTAAAATTGTGATATTTCTATTGGTCATTATATTAAATATTTTTGTGAATTTATTTATTAACTAAAATATTTTAAACACGTATTATTATCAAACCCGTGCAACGCACATGCTTCCACCTAATTATGAGAGTCTTGTGATCATTAGTCAATAACTACTATATAAATGCCAAAAGTTAAACACCACAAACTCCAGCACAAGCTACGAAGATGAAAAAAAAAGTTTACTAGTTATTGATTACATTGATTTTAAAAAATATTCTCAAGAAAAGAAATTAATTTAAAATTAATTTTTTTTTCCTGTAGAACATCGTCAAAAATCAATGCAACATGAATTACTATACATAACTTAATTATAATAAATTAAGTGGACATCATCCGGTGAATTACTGGATTGATTCCAAACTGTTACTTTTATAACTAATCTTCCTCTTGGTTGTTTAAGAACCTCGATGTGGGACATGAAACTATTCAAACCAAACTATACTATATGTCTTACTCTTCCTCCTGCTCATGTTTCTAGCTATTTTTTATGTCTTGGTTATATAACTTAATTTCGAACTCATGTCTCTGTTTAAGAACCCTTGACTCATTTGAACACATGAATCATTGCCAAGAAAAAACAACATACCATGTATGATCTCATCCCTTATTTGACTTCACCATTTGTAAGAAGTGTTTCAATTCAATGGGATTGGATTTTAGCTTCAACACCACAGATAAACTTTTTTTTATGTTGTCATATATAGTCAATTGTTCATTTGCCTTTACAATGTTTTGGAAAAGTCATTGTTCACTCTGGAGTTGATGTCATCTAATGGATGAATTTGTTTTTATCTTTCACTTGCATGTTATATATAAATACATAATGTATTTAAAATGATTCTGTTAAATTTGACAATGATTCATGTGCATCTTAAAAAGCATCTTCATCATTCTCATCTTCCTTAACATTAGACTTTCTGTTCTTAGTTTCTCTTTCTAGCTATCACAATCTACTAACTGTTATGGAAAGTGAAAGATAGAAAACAAAACTCATTTCTCATACATGAAAACAATGATACAATAAGCTAATTAACACCGAGTAGTTTGTAGTGCAAGTAAGCTTTGTGAGATAGAACTTATTTGTGTTGCTTGTGGAACAATATTCTCTTCTTGCTCCAATACTAACCGAATTGCTTCTAGTATTGTAAAAGAAAGTGTGAAACTTTCTTAGTCCTAGAGGTGCCACACCATCATAATTCTAGCTTAACATAAACCAAAATTTAGTTTACAAAGATGTTAATCTAGAGATGCCACATCATCAAGTTTGCTTTATATATAGATATATATATTTAGATATAGACACACACTTAATGAATTTGTATATGGTTTTCTTTAGAACTTTGAACTTGTTGAGGAACCGACCAATGAACTAGCTCCTTCCTTCTTCAAAGTCCTTTTGTGATACGCAAAACTCGTACACTAACTTCTTGACCAATCTCCAATGAAGATTTTCCCATCATATTTCCGAATCCATCGTCATCTTCCTCAGCTAACGGTAGAAATCCTTCCCCCCCTTCAGGAAGTGATATAAAAGTACCACTCCTCGTCATATTCTTCATCGTACCCTGCAAATCCTGACCTACAACAAATTTCGTGTTTTCTTATCTTTCACTGGACCAGATTCCAAAGAATCCCTCCTCCCAGGGCCGGATTTCTCTGGATTGTTTGGTGCATCATTACGATTACCAGTATCAGCGTTTTCAGGCATAGATAGAGATATAAGCTTAGTTTCAGCGTTCACTTTAATCACCTTCACCTTGACTTCTTGTCCAACATAAACACTTGCAACATCCTTTACATAGCTATCACTCAACATTGAAATATGAACAAATCCGTCCGTGAAAGCTCCAAAATCAACAAACGCACCAAACCGTTGGATAGATTTTACAGAAGGCATCTCGCTTTTCCTCGTAGGTCTTGAACATTTGGCTTTCGTAGAACCAGCGTTGGCGTCCCACTTAAGAGATGAGTATTCACTTGTTCGAACTTCAGCTAAAGGAGATTCAGTAGAAACTTCATCCGCAACAGGTGAATCTGGTACCTCCACGAATACTTCTGTTTCTGCGGCTGATATGGAGGTTTGAGATTTATTTATGTGAATGACATGAATGCAAATTTCAGGGATAAAGTGTTCCTTAAAATGTTTTTGTCTATGAAACACAGACACCGGAAATGGGACGCAAAATTACAACGAAACACAAATTTAAAACCCCCACCCCGCAAATTATAAAATTCAGTCTAAAATGCAAATCTGACAAACAAAGCCTAACACAATACAACATAACATGATAACATACATCTGCTTGCGGTTGACAACAGAGATTGTTTTTGCGGTTGACTTGTTATCACTTATGAATTGTTTGTAGTAATTCAATAACAATCTTTTGAAGCTATTAATTAATCGTGGAGCTTATTGTAATCTTTTGAAGCTATTATCTAATCGTCGAGCTTATTGTATTAAACTGCAACCGAGTGAATGAAACAAGAATTTTAAACACTACATTTCTTTAAGGTTGTTTCAGTTGAGTTTCAACCATTTCTTTTAACTACACAAAATATTCAATGAGATTAAGGTGTCCAAGGGTGAATCCCCACACAAATGCAACAATAAAAGGGTGAACCTTGAAAATGGGTTAACCTTGTTGCATTTGTGATTGGTAAAGGTTAAGAACAAACAGTACAGTGAGGAAAAAGTTGGTTGATCGAGCACTCTTCCATAGTTCTAAAATCACACAATCAAACTTATTTGCATGTATCTTCCGATATTGCACACAGATGGTTAGAAATATCTTAATCTAAGTTGAATTTTCATGTTCAATGTACAAACCAGAAATTCAAGAAATTTTTGCATGCTTAAGGAACAAATTTTCCTCAATAATTATCATTCTGATTAAGAAAAACGACCAAAATAAGACCAGTTAAGAATATTATTTTCTTGAACTCCGATGAAGCGCATAAAGACATGGCTGTAAGAGAATAACTAATGGAATTCTAAATCAATGTTTTTTGAATTCCATAGTCAAGTGTGTATGTGTCTGAAACACTAAACATACTCAAGATTGGTTTTGTTGCATAGAGGATGACACCAAATCTCATCCTCTATTTTATTTGTTCTAAAGGTTTCTAATTGAAAATCTGATATTGCTTGCTAACAAAAAATAATCTTAACTTGCCTATTGTATTCCCTAATTTCTCTATTTTCCTGTGTTCATTTGTACACGTTCTTCTCATGTATTCATCTCAATGTGCCTTTTTGAATTCATATGAGTCGAAATATATACATATATAACACAAGTTCAACTCAATTAGTTAATTAACTTAATTTTTAGCTAAACTTCAACTTATTTGATTAATGAATTAAATTCAACAAACTAATAAGAGTCGAGTTTTGGACAACTAAGTAGACCTAATTGTGGGAGATATATTTTATAGTCTCAATAACAGAGGATTTAGACGCATTTGTAGAGAAAGTATAGTTCAAAAGATTCATGTTTTGGTTAAGAGAAATGTTAGTTTTAAAATCAAATATCCCTTCTCTTTGGATAATTAGGTGGCTTATCCATCTATTTGATTACCGTTTTTTTTTTTTTTTTAAGATTAACGATAGCTATTATTTTTTTTTGAGAAATCAAAATGGAATTAAATCACCAAGAGTGATTCATCTTGTACAAGGTGTGCAAAAGAGAATCACCCAACAAGTTACAAGGTTAATGTCTATTATCAAAACAAAAACACTACACAAAAAAAGAGAAGAAAACTAGTCCATAACACCCATACATAATAAAGGATGCCGCCACCAATCAGTATAACTGAAAGCGGAAGTGAGCATTTCAGCTTTCAACCAAGAAAAGGACATAAACTTAACGCTATCTAATAAATTCACCAAATCCTGTGCAGTGTGGGTAAAAATTCTATTGTTTCTTTCCTTCCAAACAACCCAACAGCCGACGTGTCAGATCACTTGGAGAAAAGAATGAGTAAACCGCGGTAATCCCGCCAAATGTCCAAACTGATGAAGATGTTCACGGACGGACTCTGGATGTGTGAAATTGATACCGATCTGCTGCCAAAAATATCACATCGGAAGAAAAGGTGAATGATGTAAAATATTTACATGTCATTTTCCTATGTACACGTGAGTATATTAGGATCGTTTTTGCAAGGAGCTGCATATATCTTAAACATTTTAACAACATTTATCATCTTAAGTGTTTGAGTTTAAAATGTTTGTTTGTGTAAACCTATAGTGACTATTTGACATAAAAATAAATAGAGAAGAGATAGGTCTATTTCGCTTGGGGTTCGAGTTAATCAATCAAGCGTAACAACTGCAATCTCTTAACCAAATAACTGATTCTAACTTTTAAACGATATTATCACAATCACTCAACAACATTATTCATGTCTAAATAATGTCATGATTTCAATCATTATTTATGTCTAAATAATTTCATGAGTTCAATCGAATCGTTTAATTGACGATGTCTCAATCTATTAAATAATACAATAGCATTAAGCTCTTGATTACAAAGTGATTATCAAAACTTAAACTCTATGTCTAGAATAAAAACTTTGATATATTATTATTCTAACCCTAGACCCAAAAGTATTTCTCAATTACATTTCAAATCTTAAATAAAACATTAAATGCAAGAATAACAACAATATTGAATAAATAAGTTAGAACCATATATTAAATGATCAAAGATTACATAATAGCTTGTTTGAATACCTCAAAACCCACAAGGGTAGATGTAGCTACATATGTCTATGAAAGCTTGGAAAAGGATAAAAGAAAGATGAAGATTCCATGCTAAGATTCATGATGTCTCAACAAATCTTGGGAAGAATCTACTCCTAACACCCTTGCTTTGTGTTTCTCTTCGTAGAAATGCTCTATTTCTCTCTCTAAAAACTAGAAAATACAATAAAACAGTAAAAGATTGTGTGGAAAGAGAAGAGAAAACTATTTATATGGGCACAATTCGTGCTCGTTCGCGTAAGCGAGCTGAGGCCGCTTCAAGCGAACGGTTGGAAAATCTTCTGTTGGCCATTGAGAAGCTACCACGTTGGCCTTATCCACTGCAGATGATGAACCTCGCTTAAAGCGTGCTGGAAGCGAGCAATTCTTTTGCTCTCGACGTTGTGCACGCTTAAGCGGGCTGAGGTCGCTTCAATCGTGCAATTGATTTGCAACAAGCATACTGTAAGCGTGTTGAAAGCGTATAACTGAGCTGCTCTATGGAACTTGCAGGCTTAAGTGAGCTGAGGTCGCTTCAAGCGTGCAGCTGATTCTTGAAAGTGTGCAGGAAGCGTGCTGTAACCGCACAACTGAGTTGCTCTTTGGAACTTGCACGCTTAAGCGAGCTGAGGTCGCTTCAAGCGAGCAGACTTTGGTTTAGAAGCTTCTTTGTAAAGCATAAATGGTAAAAAAAATACAACAATTGGTAGCTTTTCCTTAGATAACTTGCAGAACAAGTCACTAAAATGTTTAATTTAACACAAAAATTATATTACTTTTGAGCACTTATCAGTGAATCATGGTCTCCGGGCAGCCACACCCGCCAACGCAAAGAGTGTCATCATGATGGAGGACTCTCCTATGGAAAAGATTAACAATAACTATTAAAAATTCTTTTGTAGAAAAAAATAAAAATAGGCATGAAAAACTCAGAAAAAAGTGGTGGAGCCGAATTCAAACATGTGTTTTCACCAATTGGGTTAAAACATAGGGACAATTACCACAATTTCCATTCAACATTAAAGGAAAAAAAATTAGAACTCAAGTTATTTTGATACATTGATTTTTGAAAAAAAATTGACATTGTAAAAATTAATTATTAACATCAATTTTTCAATGCCAAATTTCCTACAAAAACTAATACAGCAAAATTATTACTAATTCCTTCAACAAAAACTTAATGAACTGTTTAATCAATTAAGCGAACAATACAATATGAATTATTAGGTTCAAACATTTATTAAGCCCACATGTATACAACGTTCATTTATAGATAAATCTTCTTCTTGGTTCGTTTCAAAACCATCGATGTGGAACTATTATATATGTGGTGGTGCTGCAAATTTGTATATGGTATTCTTTAAAACATTCATGTCTTGTTTAATATCTACAGACATTGCTTTTAATTAAATTAAATTATCTTGTAGTTTATGGCATTGGACACTTTCATCAAGCCATTGCACCCTTTATTGCACCCTTTATCCTTTCGATTATGCTTACCTTGATTATATATAGGAAAATTCTATGGTGAAGTCGTGAAAATGACTTTTTTGATGAAGTTAATACTATAACATCAAAAGTGTAGTGAGTAACACCCCACTGTTTGTACAGTGGCATCAAAAGTCCAGTCCCCATAGTATCATCAATTCATCAGATTAACAAGACTACACTTAATTTAATTTAATCCTACCTTGTTTTAAGTGTAACACCTCACAAAGTGTAACACTTAAGACTATCACATAATATCATCAAATCTATTTGCATGTTAAAGATGCCAACGATAAAATAGTACCTATAAGTCCAAGATGTTGCAAGCATTACTAGAGGAATTACTATTAATCATTAATCAGTAATCAACAATTTAAAAATGAATCAAACATTAAAATCAAAATTAACTTTTTCAAAAAAGTCAGTTTTCTGACTGCACCGTAGAAACTCCCTATATATATAATGACAATGACATGTTCTCATTAATTATAACTAGGGTTAATATGTCTTTACCCCCTGTAATATATGTCATTTTCGGTTTTCCCCCTGTAAAATTTTTGTTTTGATTTACCCCCCTAATAGGCCAAACAAAAACCAATTTTTTTTTTTTTTAAGAA
>Ga0228711_1008655_pt1 | contig 14167 bp, 7 predicted proteins | sample MedpolnodulmetaG_2_FD_177996 | JGI IMG/M metagenome (GOLD analysis project Ga0228711, IMG submission 177996) | Root nodule microbial communities from Medicago polymorpha collected in Santa Monica, California, United States - brown nodules | ecosystem: Host-associated > Plants > Roots > Nodule...
ATGCTTATACAAAACGACGACTGCTCCTTCAATGGATGCACACTTTATTGTATATTTGGATCTCCAGGACATCCAACACCAATGCAGCAAATGTTTGCTATTTTTCCTTTCCTAACCTATCCAGTATCCACAATGGTGTTGAAATGTACTGTTAAATATACCACAAATTTGGCATCCAACTCAAACAAAACATTCTAGATAAAAATAAAATAAAAATAGTTTTATGAAGCTAATATTTATTTTTTAAACTATAGAATGGACTGCATTAACCGTAATTTTAGAATCACATTCAAATGTCAACCAAATGATGCAAATATTTTACTTTAATTATAACTATCTTAAAGTCACATATATGATTGGTTGTAACTTTTAATTAACGTTTACTCCGACAATGTATCAAAATTAAACCGTTGTTTATTATTAGATTTCCATGGCTAGATTTCTGGATTCAAGAGATATTGTGGAGCTACTACTAAAGCAATCAGATTATGAACTCGTGATAATCAGCACCATTATTGTACTATTCGACACTTCCCTTGTCGCCGCCACCACCACCGGCAGCTCCTTATGCTCATGCACCACCTTCAAAAGCAACACCTACCTGCCACTGAAAAGGGCATCATCACAACTGCCACGGAAATGTCTGATGGCAGGAACCTATTACCAGAGCTAGGAATTCAGGATTTGACAAAATGTGATCCTTTTCTCTATAGCTTCGACAGTTTTGACATGAACAGATGATTTCTCTACAACAATTTTGTCAGATTTTGAGACATCGGCAATATATCATCCAAGCCACGCTCTTCAAATACATCAAATTTGCGGCGCTTCCAGCTCCAAGACCGCGAGTTATAGTGGTCGTGTTGTCAGATATTAAACCTACGTCAGATTCATAAACATGTTTTTCAACATCAGTGCTGAAGAAAAGGTTCTTATAGCGACATTGCTGTAATACATCATCAAGATTGAGCTCATAGAGAAGAATTTTATCGTTGTTCCACGCTACAATGTGCGATTTCGAGTTATCAACGAAGTTGACTTCAATGGATGGACACTTAAATGCAATAATTTCCATTGTTGGACCCCCTACGTTACCATCACCAGTGCAGCAAATCTTTACCATTTTTCCTTTCCTAACCTATCCACAGTGGTTTTGAATGGTTGAAGTCTATCAGTAAGTAATTTTTTTACGAATCACTTTCCATAAACTCACAACAAAGGATATTCCGACATTAATTCAAAAAAATTGCTAATATTATATTAATGAAAGAGTCTCTTGTGGTGAATTCAGATCAGCCCAATAGAATATGTGTATATTTAGAAAATAGTGATGTGCAGTTATTAGCATTATTGACAGAATAAGTCAATGGCAATTTGTATTCATAAGCCATTATTAGTTTCCTGATATACTGTTGTAACAAATGTATATTACAGACATCACAAATGCAATGAAAACCATCGAAATACATTTTCCTATACAGCCAAACACTATTGATTTGTGGAACAAAGAAACACAACCATAGCACGCCGTCTACCCATTCATACAAATAGGTAGACGGTCCACCACAGACCGTTGAGGTTAGCTTCACATTATCATAATTAAATATAATCATATGAAAAGATAAACATTTAATTATACTTCAATTAGTTAAACAAAGATAATTCAACTTCTACAAGTTCACAAATATCACAGATAGATAATTCACCAATCACACCAATCACCAAGCACACATATAATCAAAACTCATGCAAGATCATATAATGCACCTACGCATGACACCTACATGCATGTGGTACCAATCACCAACAAGGTCGTCCCCTTTGATGCAACAAAAATATCATAATCGTCGTCATTTCGGATATAAAATCCATCACCATCAGTCATGTATGCATGAAGATATGAGTCAACAACAATGCATATATTCACACAAATCGTCACCAATAATTAAATACAAGTATTCGTCGTCACCAATAATCGTCTCCAAATATACATGCAATCACCACATTCAACATCAACGTTTATCATGTATGGGTTCAACACATCAACAATCAACAATCATATATGTCATGTTGTAATTCTTCATCCACATTCGACAACACCATCATCAACAATTATCACCAAGAAAGAAAAACACTTTCAAGGAAAATCGACATTTGAGGAATTAAATCAAAACCAAGTAAACGTATACAATTGCCTCAACAAAACACGTCCACTACTCACATATGTTCATAGTAGCTTAGACATATGAGTATCCTAGGCTAATTCCAAGAAATCACAAAGTTATGCTAAGTTTGTCTCATTTCTCAAAAATAACCATTTTTGACATTTTTCAAAACAAGACAACTTATACCAAATAGGAAAACCTACATTTCAAATACCAATCAACATATACTCATGAACATAGGCTACTTGCAAACTATCAAGTCTTAGTTCGAAGTTTTACCCAAGTTCATTTGAGAAAGTCTTAAGTTCGTCTATGCCACCATTTTATCAAATTCAAGTTCCAATACAACCATGGCTATGCACCAACCTTACATGCTTCATCTAAGTCCATTAGAACCGTAGACCAAACATGCAATCATCTTTATTCACAAAAAGCCCATTTTTCCGATTATTTCCGAAAACTGAAAACGCCACAAGTTCAAGTTTCAAACCATTTAGAAAATCCAAAGTTTGAATAAGTAAAATGTGTTCCAGTAGCAATATCAATGAAAACAGCAAAAGAACACACTCAAACAAGCGCATAGGACCCCTACACGTCGGTCCCCAAGCACCCGGACGCGAAACAACACAGATGTTGTTTCTGCTAGGGCGCCTGAAGTGCAGCGCCCAGCGCTGGTCTTCTATAAGTGGGAGCCTAGCGCCACGAAACGCGCGTTTTCGCGTGTTTTCGGCCACGGGTTTCGCCATTTTTCGCCCAAAAATGCTTAGTTAGGTTCCATATTCGTCCAAAATGATTAAAGGCTCAACCCAGGGCTCAAACACATCGAATACACTCGTTTCCTGACACTTGAAATAACTTATGAAATAATTGAAAAGTTTTTCTTAAAACACCAAAGTTTTCAACAACAACAATTCATCTCTTTCAAAAACAACACAATCAACAACAACAACTCAACTTATCAACACCAATCCATAAAATGGCTTTAACAACAACACTCAACAACAATCATATCACATAATCATGAATCTATTCATAATTCAACAACAACAACATCATATATCACCAATTTGAACAAAATTCACAAAGTTTCCATTTCTATATCACTTGAGCATGTAAATTCCACATCAACAATTCAATTATCATCAAATTCACATACCCAAACATAGCACTATGATAAGAGCACGAATTTCACCAATTAAATTCACAATAATCAATTTTCAAAATTAAGCACTTTTGAATTTAAGTAGGAAAAAGAGATTACAACTTAATTATGCATGAACAATATTCCCCTTGCCTCAATTGAACACAAACTTAGCTTAGGCTTCACTTTAGCCCCACCCTCTTGAATCTCTACCCTTTTCATTCTTCTCCCAAGCTTCTTAAACCCTTGTTCTTGCTCTTTCTCTCTACCTCTCTCAAAAGTTTTGTGAAAATGAACAAATGATTCTATGTGACCTAATTTCCTCAAATACTAGAATTTAAATAGGCTCCTCACTATTGGTCTTAATCCTTAATGTCTTAATGGGCTCAAAATACTCATTAACCAATTCACAAAGTTTCTACTCACTTAATGGGTAAAAAAAATAACGGATAGTTACCGGCTCTAAATTAATTACCACAACCCACTAATAACTTAGTAAAAATAACTATTCCTACTCAAAACACTACTTAAATAATCTACACGGTGGAATTACTAATTTACCCTTGCTCACAAAATGATCAAAATACCCCTAAGTCCAAAATCACTAAAATACCCTTCTAACACTAAACCCATCAAAATGCACACATAGACAATTAATCACATACGAGCACATAAAACACACATAAAAACAATTAAAATAAATCTAACGAAAATCGGGCTATTACATTTAACAACATATTTTTATGATTAACGAAGTTGTAAAACTTGTTAATGATACAACTCAATTTTTGTGTTAAGAACCTCCTCTATATATATTTATAAAAAAAATTATACAATATTTTTTTACATTTATTGAACTACCTATATGGTCAAATGATTTTCACCAAAAAAAAATGGTCAAAAGATTAATTTTCATTTATTATACCACCTTTGTGGTCTAAAAATCAATTAATATATGTAATTTTCAAAACATACAAAAAAGTCACCTTTATGAGCTTCTACGATACTCCTTCCATTTTTAATTATAAGCAAAATTGACTTTTTAAGTTCATTCAATTAATGAAGTATTTTACTTATAATTAGAAATGGAGGGAGTATATAACAAGAAGCAGATCATATTCCATTACTCACTCTAATATGTGCAAGTATGATGGTTTCGGTCTCCAAAATTGTATTCTTAATTTCAATGTTACTAACTATTCTCGTTGCTTTGCAGTTTGTAGATGGTAAAACTGATGCTTACTACACTATATATGAACACATTATCAACAACATGACCAATACTGCACTTGGTGTTCGTTGTAAAGACAAACATCATGATGCTGGATTTCGAACAATAAATTTTCAAGGAGTTTACACATTCAGTTTTAAGCCTAATCCTGTTGTTAGAGTAACCTTATGGTTTTGTCGATTTACATGGAATAATGATTTTCAATACTTTGATATTTATATACAAAAACGAGATTACAGATCTTGCCAAAAAGACTGTACTTGGTTTATAAATTGGTCTGGACCATGTAGGCATAAGGGGACATCTTTAGATTGTTTTCCATGGAATCCAAAAGTTGCTATAGTTTATGAAAATAGGCAACTTGATCATAAGAATAATACTCTTAATGTGTAATTTTATCGTCAACTATGTCTCCTTGAAATTTATATAGTTGGAATAACAAAAATAATGGAATAATTTATTAAAAGTTTTGCTATAGTTTCTTTTGACTCGTATGACTTTTGGTATAGTTAATCGGCAAATACTGAGCATTACGATTTATGAGTTTGATCTTCTTTTCTTTCTCAATTTTTGTTTACTTCATTTAAAAGGGAATATTTCTTATATTGCTTCGTTTAAAAGTGAATGTGTTTTTGCTTCCCTTTCCTTTGTTTTTTCTTTTGTTTTTATGACCATCTTAGGCTTTATCTGTGACTTTGGAGGAGAAGGGAAGACTTAGGGGGTGGGGAGGAGGCCCTGTTCTTGTTTGGAAGTTCAAAAAATCATCCCTTGTAAGTTACATATTAACTTTTTAAATCAAATTTACACGTTTGATTTTGTGAATTCTTCATATTTTAATATAAGTGATTCTTCAAAATTGTAATTATCATAATTCTTGCATTTTTGCAATTAGGGATCGATCAAATGAAATATTATCTTTATGAATGTAGATTTTTGCTATGATTTTAAATGCATCCTCCCGTTAGTCAAATACCAAGTTAAAAAAAATGCTGAGATTTATTCAACCATTAATCACACGGGCTTCTAATCAAAAGACCCAACAAGATAATTGAACAACTTACCATACATAAAATAACTGAGGATCTACAAATTTTACAAAAATTATAATCAAATCTATTTATCGTGATTCACATATTAAGAGCCGGGAAGTTCACATTAAAGGATGGCATCACGCATATAAACATGTGGCATCATTAAAGGATGGTATCATGGCATAAAGGATAGAGTTGGCTTGTTAAACTTTAGGTGACACACACTAAGAGCAGGTGGAAGTGCACATTAAAGGATGGCATCATGCATATAAACAAGTGGCATCATTAAAGGATGGAATCATGGCATCATGCATTAAAGAATAGAGTTGACTTGTTAAACTTTAGGTGACACGCACTACGAGCAGGTGGAAGTGCACATTAAGGGATGGCATCATGCATATTAACAAGTGACATCATTAAAGGACGATATCGTGGCATCATGGCATCATGCATTAAAGGATAGCGTTAGAATATTAGTGAATGTGAGAAAGAAAACTAGCGTGAGTTAACTTACGCTAGGGTTTAGTGTGAATTTTCAGCGTGACTTGAGTCACATTGCGTGAGTTAAGTCACGTAGAGTCTAAACCTGCGTTTGGTTGGGAATGGACAAATCTTGTTGGGAGAAGAGCATTTTTCAAAGACATAAGGATCAAAGGGACCACAACCACGACTCCATTATGTACCCACACCCGAATCCCTATAGTTAGGGCTTAGGTGATTTCTGTGAGCCTTGGAAATTTTCACCAGAAGAAGAATTACACCTTAACAATTCATAAGAACAATTGTTGCAATTAATTAAATAACTAGGATCAAAATTGTTGAGGGACAAAAAAAATCTAAGACTTGTTTAATAGGGGGACCAACAAGTTGGTTTTAGAAATGGAAGGACTATAAGTTTATTTTAGGTTTAAATGCTCAATTAGTCCATTAACTTGATTTTAAGTATCAGTTTGGTCCCATAAGTAATAAAAGGTCCGTTTAGGGTTCTTAACTTTATTTAATGTAACGGTGTGTTCCCTTCTGTTAATTTAATTCAAAAAAACGTTAAATTTTGGTCTCTTAACTTATTTAATTAGTATTAGTTTGATCCCTTAACTTATTTAATTGGAATTAGTTTGGTCTCTAAACTTAACTATTTTTGAATTAAATTAACAGAAATGACCAAACCGATATATTAAATAAAGTTAAGGGACCTAAACGGACCTTTTATTACTTATGGGACCAAACCAATACTTGAAATCAAGTTAAGGGATCAATTCAACACAAACACATTGTCAGCTTCATTGACATAAGCAATCATCCAACCGCGCTATCCGAATACGCAAATATGTGGCCTTGCCAACTCTTAGACTGCGAGTTTTTTGTCGGTGTGTTGATGGATACAAACACAATGTCAGCTTCATTGACATTTTTTCAACATCAGTGCTGAGGAAAAGGTTTTTGCCACGACATTGCTTAACTACATCATCAAGACCAGCAGACATTGTGATCAAGTTATGTTTTAGGCCACAACAGATATATCTTTAACCCAAGGATGAAGTGGCTTACCAATTGAATAAACACATCTGCATATTTTGTTGCCTCATAAACATCCCAAACCACACTCACATTCTTCTCATTTGAAGGACTAGTTGACTGCAAATGCATATGATGTTCACAATTAATCAACAACAATTATGAGATATCTATGACATCTACTTGAATGGATGGACATCTCGATGCAATGACTGCCATTGTTGGAACCCCAACATATCCAGCACCAATGCAGCAAATCTTCACCATTTTTTTCTTTGCTAACATATCCACAGTGGTGTTAAAATGTATCAGTAAATACAATTAAGCAACAAAAGCTAATTTGATCGTTTTAAATAACAGTCAAAGTGAAGTTTTGGTCATGTTTTGATCCTCATTATCGTGGATAATTGTGATCGAATGCGGCCGATGCTGCCTCAATCGTGATCGCATTGTAGTTTCACAGCTCAGTTAATAATTTGCTCCTCTTCTTCTACAATTCTCATCATACTCGTTATATATATATATATATATATATATATATATATAACACATGCAATCGTTGATAACGGTTAGGTGAAAACCTTCTAGGTCTACAAGATGATTCATAGTCACTTGGTTCTTAATTCTCATTTGTACGGAGTACGAATCCGGGTACTGGATAAATAACAATTCTCAAAGTATTATCTACATGGTGACAATATAAATAGTGGCCACACTATTATTGTTAATTGTATGTTATTTTTTTTGTGGTGTGCGGGGTTCGAACCTCAAACCTTATTAAAAAAATTGCAATTTTGGCCCCTTATTCTAAAATGTTGCGATTTTGGCCCCTTATTTAAAATAATAGCAATTTTGGCCCCTTTCATTCCATAATTAATGAGAAGATGCCACGTGTCTCAAAACAGGGGCCATAATTACAACTTTTTGAGAAGATTAGGGGGTCAAAAGATCATATTTCCCTTATGTTAGGGGTTAAAAGAGCATATTTTCCTAAACATGAGGGGTCACTTTTGCAATTTTTTTAATAGGGAGTTAAAATCGCAACATTTTGAAACTTAGGGCAAAAAGTGCAGTTTAGCCATAACATTAATAATTTTTTAAGAAGCTAAATTAGTCCACTTAAATTGGTACTGGGGATAATTGAACCTGAGACTTTGTGGAGAAACACACTACAAGGTCCCCAAGTCAATACCACCGAACCAATCCAATAATTGAAAGCATAATATTTTTGTGGAAAACATGAAAATAGGTTTGTTTTATAAATTGATATAAATCTGATATTGGTCTGGATTTTTAATAAAATAAATCATTTTAATCTATATTTTAATAAAATATATTAGTCTTATGATAGCATCCTTGTGCTAGCACACCAGCATAGAATAAACATTTACCTTCGTAGTTTCAATCAGTACTAGTAATATTAGTTGTTAATTTCATTCTCTATTTATCGCAAAGAAGAATTTCATTCTAATAGTATTTGCTTCACGTTTAAAAATTGTTAGTAATACTACGTGCTTTGTGAAACATATGTAGAGCGATCGCTAGTCCCACATTGGACGTTTGAAAAGCTTAGAGATGAAAGCTACCATTATAAATAAATAAAGCGTAGAACACAATGTTGTCGAACACAAAGTGTGATGCATTCCGGAGTATACAAATGCAGCATTGTTATAAATAAATAAAGTGTTTTGTTAAAATTTTGATTTTTTTTCAAGAAATGATAAAATGTTATATGTAAATGACTTATAGTGCTTAATTGTTATGATGTTTAGATGTTTGTATGATTATGTTAGATTTTTTACAATTAGATCAGATTTTTTTAGTTTTAGGGTTTAGTTTAAATTTTGATTTTTTTTTCCAAGATATCATACAATGTTACATGTAAATCACTTATATTGCTTAATTGTTTAGATGTTTGCATGTTTATGTTATAGTTATGAGTTTTAGGGTTTATGTATAATTTGCACTCCAAGTGTTTGATGAAATGTTTGAATGCGTTTTTCATTGATTGTTTTTAATTTCTTATTGTGTAGATTAGAAACAATGGCGGGTGGATCGACGTTCATGCACAATTCAACGGCGGAGAACCTCAGAAGTTGAAGGTTCGGTGCCTTGGTGTAACATTAAGAGGTTTCAAGGATGAACTGAATGAATTCAACCAGGGAGTCAACCCCCGAGACACAAGGAGGGTGGAATATGTTCGGTATAAACGTCCAATGCTCGACGAGGGGAGAGTATCATTCAGTTGGGTGGAATTAAGGAACGACGAAAACGTGACGAGCATGTTTTGGGAGCACAACATGTTCCAGTGGATCGGGTAACGTTGCTGAGATCAACTGAAGATATTATCAAAAGTTTGATTCCACTAGAAGATCGTGATTAGGTAGGGAAATGTACCTTCCAACTACAACAATTGTCTTCCTTTAAATGAGGTAATTGTTGTAAACATTTTTTATATTTCAAAAGTTTTCAATTATATTATATATATTCCTTATTTTAAGTGAAAATATTTTTGGCTGATATTCAAGTTTATTTGACCGGTTCTATGTAACAAACCATTCCTTAAAAATCTCTCTTGAGTCATCAAAGCATATACATAGATTTTGACTTCTTCTTTATTTAAACTTTAAACGTGTTTAATAATTTAGCTTAATAGCATTCCTATTTTTATGCCATGACTGAGTTTAATAGAAAAAAAATACTCCCACGATTGTTATTGAGCTGAAGGGTCATTTTATGAATATAGCATATATATTATATATTGTTGTGAGCAAAACAGTGAAGACAAAAAAAACAGAAACTATGAAACCAAAAACCTCTCTCACTCTCACAATTTTCTTGGGTTTACACTTCCGGTCACATAATATTTCTTGTCAGTTCTGAATCCTCGGCTTGTCGGGAAGGGTCTGTTTTATCCTGGAAAGGTTAGCGGTCTATACGCGGAAAATCCTTGAAGACAGTGCATTCAGCACGTCTCAGATCCCAAGCATTCATCCACAAGTCCTATCGTTCCTTTCAAAAGATTAAATTCATGTTAGTTTGGTTTAGATGAAGGTACTGAACCTCATTCTTTTGGCACTTGAATATCATGATATAAACCAAACTAACAAGAATTTAATATTTTGAATGAAACAATAAAACTTCCGGGTGAATGTTTGAGAGTTGTTGTTTGACAAGTTTGAATTTACCTCATTCAAAGGTAAGATAATTGTTGTAGTTGGAAGGTGCATTTCCAAATGTAATGTAATGTAATAACATATATAGTTGATATACATGTTGTTCATGTAATGTAATGTAACTTTTATTCGAATTCACACTGAGTTTAATTAGGATTTTTTCGATTTTTTTTAACACGTAACTTTATTCGAATTTATTCAATGCACAATTTTTATTCGAATTCACGCTGAATTTATTCTAATTTATTTATTTACTTTATTGGAATTTATTAATTAAATACGCAATCATAAAACAAATGCAAAAATTAACAAAAGCGTGTAAAAACCATTTACAACATGAACAACCGACCACAGCATTGTGACTTAACTTAGGCAAAGTTTAACACTAGCGTGAGTTAACTCGCCAAGGTTAACACTAGTGTGACTTAACTCGCGCTAGGTTGGCCGGTGGTATGTGTTCAACCTATGGTACTAATAAAACCTATGGTACCCATTTCTACACGTTTTTTCTACTCTTTTGACTTCATTTAGTACTAATAAAACCTATGGTATCCATTTCTCCCTATAAATACCCCTCCAAAACTCACTATTTCCTCACACCATACCTTCTATTCTCCTCCTCACTCTTTCACCTTTATAGTTTTAGTTTTTTTTTTTAGCTTTTTTGAGGGCCAATTTAGGGGTAAAAGGGGGCGTTTGAGAAGCAAATTGATGTAAAAGACCATTATAAATAAATAAAGCATACAACACAATTTTAACAAACACAGAAGCGTTATGCATTTTGAAGTAGAAAAATGTCATATGGTATTGCGACATCCATGTCCTCTTATAAAATTATTCAGACTTTTTAAGGGGGAATGAGGGTGACAATTCCATAGTTTTTTCTTTAAATAGTTGAAAGAAATTTGTTTCAGTTATTTAAAAGTGTTATAGTAAGGATAAGGATAAAGTACATCAATATGACCTATTTGTCTCCAATTAAAAGAACTAGAGGTTCAATAAAATATAGTCAACCCTCAATCATTTTTTAATGTAGATTTATTTACCCATTGATCACTAGAGGTTCAATAAATTTTAAAGGGATTCGGAAAAGAATACCCAACGTCATTGAATCCAAATCCAGGATAAAAAAGAAATTGAATAACTTAATATACAAGAAACATAAAATAGTTGAAGATCTACAAACTTTTGCAGAAATCAGAACCAAACTCATTAATCAACCAGAACTACGCTCAATAATAACATATTAGAGGATGTTTCCATTATTCAAACCCACAATAAATTATTCACCTGCTAATATGACAACATTTTGAAAAAAAATATTGAATGAAATAAACAATGCGAGAAAATGGGGTGTCTAGTTTTTACTTGCAAGGATAAACTAAGGAAAGATTAGAGAATGAGTGAGAGCCTGAGAGGCTAGTATAATTTGTAGCAAAGAAGAGAAGCAAAACATAGCTTATAATTACCAAAATGGACAAACTTTCTTTATGGTGGAAAGATACGCGTTCTTTTGTACTCCATTAGGGTGGTTCAAACTTCTAGATTGAAAGTGAGGGCATTATGGTCAAATGGCTTAATTTACACTAAATGTCTATCTATGAATTCCAAGTTCATTGTTAATGTCATTCTCTATTTATCACAAAAAAGAACTTCATTCTATTATTATTTACCACTTAACGTTTAGAAAACAAACTGATATCAATATAATGTACATGTGGTTAGTCTGACATATATAGACCGATAGCTAGTCCCACATTGGACGTTTGAGAAGTTTATCACACTATAGAAATGTATGAGGCATTCTCATTGACGTAAGAAAAGATTACTCAGTATGTATTTTGCATTCACTTGAAAAAGTTAGTCAATTCTCTTTTCCGAAGTGGATGACATTTCCATACAATGTTGTCTTTTTTTAAATAATAGAAAACTTTAATATTTGAAAAAGTCTAAAATAGTGTTTGGTTTTTTAATAAAAAATACAAAGAAGGTTAGTATTATATGTGAATAATTAGGCAAAGGTCTCCGATTTTAATTTTAACATGGTAGAGTATAGGCGAATGAGAGCTTGGGAAATAAGATGGGAAAAGTTTGCAATTTATTTTTAGGGTAAATAGTTACTTTCATCTCTAGATGTATGTGTTACGAGTAGACACATTAGTAGAAAAGAAAATATATTTATCCTTTTTATAGATCACATTAGTAGAAAAGAAAATATATTTATCCTTTTTATAGATCACTAGGCCTGACCTTGTCGTTGTGCGGACACCAACCCTTCAATTGGTGGATTCTTGACTTATTGTGGATGGAATGGAACTCAACCATTGAAAGCATACGGTTGGAGTGCCAAGCTTGTCAATGAATTGATGGTGGGAGAGAATGGAAAAAAGAAGGCAGAAGAGGACACAAAACCCGGTGGTCGTTCATACATGCATGAACCTGGACAAACTGATTCAGGAGGTCTTGCTTAAACAATCTTATATTTTACTTTTATGTGAGTGTGTCTAAATTTGTTCCCATAGTCTTGTGATTATGGAAGACTTGCTCCTAGAATGTACGCTGTGGATTGCATTATAATATTCAATGTGCACCATTTCATTCAAATGGAGAGCTTCCCCAATAAATTCAATATTATAATTAAGTCTTTAAATAAGATATGTTTCAACTGTAAGAAAAACGTTCATGCTATGATAATATATTATCATAAACCGATCTCACGTAGCTTATGACAATCAACAACATTCTTTTCCTTTCCATTAAAAACAAATGTTGGTTTTCTCATATTATCACAAATCTTCGGAAAATCTAGTAACTTAAACTCATCCCATTCAGTTAAAATACATTGAAAGTTTGAGAAGCAAATGAGATATGTTTTGCATTGTAGATTCCAATGTTACTTCTGAAAAACCATTACACTTGCATTAAAGAAATTCTGTCTGATTCTTGAATCAGTACCAACAGCATGGGAAACTTGGTTAACATTTGCGTCGGTAGCTTTGCAAAGTGCTGACATTGCATTGACAAATGAAATTCTTTGAGAATAAATTTTATTCACTGTTTGAATCACTTTTTCTCCATCCGAGGTTTCTATATATGCCTCCAATGAGAACTCTGTTTGGATTAAAAAGGAAGAAATTCAGGATTCGATAAAATCTGAAAGTGGATATATTTTGTGTTCTGTGTATTTTCTCTATAGCTTCTGCAGTTTTGACACGAAAAATTAATTTCTCTACAACAATTTTGTTGGAATTAGACACATCGGCAATTACTTTCCCAATACGTAAAATCTGCTGCTTTTCCAACTCTGAGACTGCGAGTTTTCGTTGGTGTATTGACAGAAACAAACACTATGTCAGCTTCATAGACACGTTTTTCAACATCAATGCCGAAGACAAGTTTCTTTGTGCAACATTGCTTTAATACATCATCATGACTGGGTTCATAGATAGGAAGTTGATCATAAAAGTTTTACATAACAGACAATCAGAGTGAAGTTTTGGTCAGGTTTTGATTCTTCATATTGTGGAGAAAGGCGATCAAAATGCAGTCGATGCTGTCTCGTCTGCAATCACATGATGGTTTCAACAATATCAAAAACCGTGATATCACGCGGTCACAAACCTTTATTTAAAACCCCTCAATTATTTGCTCATTTTCTTCTAGAATCACAAAACAATTAGCGTGAGCAACAAAGATCATAGAAGAATTGAGATCTATATAACACATGCAATCTCTTGGTGATAAGCTTCCCTACTTGACCACATAGTCACTTCACTGCATAACTTATAGAGCCATAGTCTCTTGGTGATAAGCTTCCCTACTTCACCAATATGTGATAGTAACATGAAACTTATACATACAACTACGAGGACGGGTGATTTAGACTTTTTTTTTTTTTGTGGTTAAGA
>Ga0228711_1008656_pt1 | contig 14166 bp, 3 predicted proteins | sample MedpolnodulmetaG_2_FD_177996 | JGI IMG/M metagenome (GOLD analysis project Ga0228711, IMG submission 177996) | Root nodule microbial communities from Medicago polymorpha collected in Santa Monica, California, United States - brown nodules | ecosystem: Host-associated > Plants > Roots > Nodule...
TGTTAAAGGAAAAACATATATTTTGTAAAAAAATAAATAAGAAGGGTTATAAGATTAAAAAAACATAGAGAACATAAAAGTTTTGTAATATTCACTAAACCCCTAATTCTTTTATTCACTAAAATATGAGTTTTTGTTTTATTTATTTTTTACGTTAAATATGAGTAATTACTTATAAAGTTACACGATTAGGCAAGTGAACGATTCCCTCAAAAACAAAAAGGCAAGTGAACGATGAAAAGTAATAAATAACCATTAACAATAAGAGTTATAAGAATATGAAATATTAAAGATATACACCAACTAACTAATTATTCATTTTAAGGAAAAAAAGTGCAAATTTTTTTTCAAAAATATTATGTTGTCCGTAAAGTCCATCGACCTTATTAAAACCATACTACAAAAAAAGTGCAAAAATTTTTTTTGTTACTATGTTAATGGCACGAAATTTTCACCGTCACTTAGCGATGATTAATCTTCGTTTGAAAACTTATAACACACACAAGATGAATATTCTCCTCCCAGCTAATTTTTTCCAACGTCAATGATCGAATACATAATCACTTTTTTAAGGAGTTTAAATTTCTTACCACTTACGAGAATAGTTAATTGAAAGCATCCAACACAATGCTTTCTACCTAGTAGCAGTGGTTAACATTAATTTGAGTTTTAAGATTGTATCCAAAAAACATTAGCAAGTTCCAATTAAGTTTACTTATAGAAGAATTAGTCACTTTAGTTCCTGAATAGAAAATGGGTAGTCATTTTAGTGCATGAATGTAGAGAAATTGCAAAACAATCCTTGAATGTAGACTCTGTTAGTCAATTTCAAGGACTAAAGTGACTAGCAGAGTCTACATTCAGGAACTAAATTGATTAACGGAGTCTGAATTCAGGTACTAAATTGACTAACAAAGTCTACATTTAATGACTATTTTGCAATTTATCTGCATTCAGGGACTAAAATGACGACTTCTTCCTATTCAGGGACTAAAGTGACTAATCTCCCTTAGATATATATGACAATAGAAGTATTTCTTTTGCGGTCCAAATCAAATCAGATGGCATCTTCAGCTAATTTAGATTGGAAGCTACAACAAATTGGAATATTATGAGTGTTCGACGTGTTAATTGAAAAAAAATTATGTCCAGTATCATGTAGATTATACACTACTCTAGTGTTTATTCAACAGAGGTATCACTTTCAAGGGTGTGTATGCCCTTGAGGACTCGGGAGTGCACCCAGTTTTGTAAACGGGTGATGGGTGACGACGCACTTTAAGTGACCACCATATACACAATGTCGCCTCCGGACTTCTGATTAGGTCGTGTCAGGGCTTGGGTTGTGTGGTGTATTAATTTTTATTGACCCGAAACATAAATTTAATTAATTAGTTTTTGGAATTTTTTTGTTTCAGTACACGTCATCACCACGTAAGCGTTTTGCATGCGTCAGTAAGCACGCTCTTCTTAAGTCAAATTTCTATTGAGAACGACCTAGTCTGCGACTCAGTCTAATAATCTTTTTGGTGACCGAAAATATTATTGAACTGATTTTTAACTATTGTTCAGACAAGTTTCTACAAAAACTCCTAATGCAACCATTTGCATAAACTGATATATAAACAAATAAACACAAGTAATTTACTTTAACCCTTAACATTAGCAACACTTTCCAAAATCAATACATTTTGAATTAAAATTAAGGACATAGCTACAGAGAACCTGAGGTGAGGACAAGAGTTGACACCATCAATGCAACCATTCCATGACTTGTATAAAAACATTACAACAAGTAAAAGATTAACTCAGAAGCAACAAAGGTACAATCATATATATATATATATATATATATATATAATCTCATCTTATACAACTCTTAATTATTGATGTGACAATATTGGCTTTCTTTGAAAAATTATATCCACAATTTGCATAACAATGCAGGAACTTCCACACGCATAACCACCTGATAAAATATGAAGAAAATGAAATGAATATAAGTTTGACATAGAATTTCATAATAAAGCAAAATAATCTAGTTTGATTAACAAAACATGTCATACATAACTTATGAATAAAACAAAATACTCTCTAGTTTGATCAATAAAACATGTCATACATAAATTGTGAATAAAACAAAATATTGTATAGTTTAATCAATAAACTGTGAAGTAGGTTCACTAACCTTAATTGGTAGGAGCTCGATTTCTATGAAAGTTGTTTAACTTTACCATCAAAGTTACATAGAGCTTGTCACCCACTCCATCAATAAATCGATAGTATGTGTTCCTCCATTTCCTAATAAGAAACAAAGGACCACAAACCCCCCAAAAATCTACTGCAAATCCAACTCCCATGCCTAGATACAATGATTCTCTTATAGATTCATCGTCTTCATTTCCTCTAGATGGCATTGCCTTTTTATGATTTTCTTCTTCTGCAGTACAGTTTTTAAGAGGAGCTCCGCATAATCGTGGGTTCCCAATGTAGCTCGATGCATCAAAACTTTGAAGTTGAGTCCCTATTGGAATTTTTCCGTTAAAATTATTGCAAGATAAATTTAAAACCTCTAAATAGGTTATGAGAGCCATGCTCCGAGGAATTTCACCAAAAAATTTATTGTTTGAGAGATCGAGAGATTCCATATTTTTCATGTCTCCAATCATCTTGGGTATTGTTCCCGTCAAATTATTGTGAGATAAGTTCAATGATTGAACTTGAACAAGCTGAAATAATTCCAATGGCACTTCTCCAGACAAACTATTGGTTGAAAGGTCAATAGTTCGCCTTTCTGAATCTACTTCAAACACATAATCATGACCTTTAGTGAACAAATTAATTATAGGGACACGGTTACCAAGAAATGGGTTGGGTTCAAAAGAATCGATAACCATATGACTCAAGTTATAGACGCACTCTGGTATATATCCTGAAAGTTTATTTTGTACAAGGTCCAAGTGATACAACTTAGAGAGATTGAATAATTGTGTTGGAATAGTCCCTTCAAATTGATTTGCTCTCAATATGAGCACTTGCAAATCTTGCGACATCTTGATTGGTATAGTTCCAGAAAATTCATTTTCTCCTAGGTTCATGGCTTGCAATCCATACCAATTAGAGAGGTGCATTGGAACTTCACCAGATAGTTTATTACTCCACAAGTTCACGATTTCCAAGTTCTTCCAACTACGTGGAATTGATCCTGAGAAGGAGTTGTAAGACAAATCAACTTCAGCTGCTATTGGTGATATGTTTGGGAGTCCTCCTGTGAAATTATTGTGATCCATCCTTATTATACCACCCATTAGCGTTAGATTTGATATGTCTTCAGTCAGTGAATTGTATGATAAATAAACAAAAGGTATTCCTTCTATAAGTCTCGAGAACTTATTTCTATCTACAGAGGAAATTCCTGAGCTCGATAAGTCGAGAAATTGCAATGATTTTTGTGTATATATCCAAGATGGAAAGTTTGGGCCTTGAGTTGTATTTTCCAATGAAAGGTAAGAGAGTTGAAAAGGAGGAACCCAATTCAAATCAAATTGGAATACACAAGTTGAACTACTCATATCTAGTGAATCTAAACTAGAGAGTTTAGAAAAAGTTAAATTTGAAATTTCACCAGAAAAACGATTAGAGCCAATAGACAAGTCATTTAAGGATGACAGGTTTCCTAGAGTTGAAGGAATGGAACCGCTTAACATGTTAGAGGAAAGATCAAGGTCTTGAATATGTGCTAGTTGGCCTATTTTATCTGGAATTGGTCCCTGGAGTTGGTTATTAGAGAGATAAAGTTGTCTCAAATTTGGAAGGTTTAGCAAGCTAGAAGGTATCTCACCATGTATATTGCTATATGAAAGGTCAAGATAGTTGATGTGTTTGGTGAGATTAAAAAACCCATTTGGTAAATGAGAGGTGAAGTTGTTCCCAAAAAGGTCAAGAGTTACAAGTGAAGACAAATTCAAATATGCAATAGATGGGTTGATCATAAAGTTGCCAAGTTTACAATTTGACAATTGTACTTCTAATAGTGAAGGAAGTGTATTCAATATTTGAAGCCAATTGGTTTCTTTATGAAGATCAATTCCACTGAGGTTGAGATATTTCAAAGAAGAAAGTGGAGAAAGCCAATGAAGATTATCTATGTGAGGAAGACCAAGACTCGAATATCCAGTAGCAGATATATCAAGGTAGATAAGGTTAGATGCATGTGTGATGTTGTGTTGAACGACTGGAATAGTTATCACATGAAAATAATGCTCGCTCAAATCCAAGTAACTCAGATACTCAAGTTCTAGAATACAAAGATTCATCTCACCTCGCAAAAGTTGATTATTAAGATCAAGCTTTGTAACTCTACCAGTAACGTTGTCACATTTGACTCCTTTCCATGTGCAACAATCTTTTTTGGTTGACCACGTTGACATCGGATCAGGTGTGTAACGATCGACTCCTCTTTTGAATGTTAATAATGTCTCTTGATCTTTCTCATTGCATCGGACCAATCTGTTGTCATTGTTGCACATGATTGTGTGGGATGTGGTTATAGATAAAAGTAGAAGCAAAAGAAGTGACATTTGTGAAGTAAGAATGATCATCATGAATGATTTTGGGGATAAGAGAAGAAAATTTAATTCAAATGGGAGTATGAATTGTTAAGAGATTCTAGTGTGATTATATATAAGATGTTGGGTTATGAAAGCTTGAAAAAAGAAATAGCTCCAAACAGGATAAATTGGGGTGTGACTGATAAGAAAATATGTAGACAACAGTTTCAAGATGCAAATGGGGTCTAGTTGTTAGAAAAATCAAATAGCTCCAAAACTGCAAGACTTATTATTATTAGACTTTGAAAAGGCAGAGAAGACTTGGAATTGTTGAATTTCTTTGAGCCTATGTTTTAAGCTTGGTACCAAATTATCTGAAACTTATTATAATTGGTAAAATGTTTAATTTATAGTATTTTGTGGACCTCTCAAAAAAAAAAGTATTTTGTGGACAACAGTTTTCTTATTTTGTGGAATTATAGTAATTTCTTTGAACCTCATGTTTTAGACTTGCTGTGAATATATGCGGTAGAGATTAAAATTAAGCAAAACATCTGTGTGTTTGATGATAGATCAAAGATTTTTATGGGAAAAAATGAAATTAAAATGAAATAGAATTATTTTTTGAAAATTATATTGCAATGATATGGAAAAGCTAAATTTACACTTTGAGACTTTAGTAAAAAAAATAGTTGAGACTAACCCAACAGTTGCAACACATTTTTTTTTTTTGGAAAGAAAAACAGTTGCAGCACATGTTAACTTCACCATTGTAATAACAAATTAATTAATTTTATTAATTTTTAAAATAGTAGAATACGAGAAAGCTTGACCTTGGTGTAGGGTAGAGCAACGGTCGGGTTCGGGCTCAAACTCAGCAAGATGTATGAAACCGATCGTCCAATTTAAAGATCCAATTTCGCCCACAAATTACTACGGTTTGTGCGGGTTTCGGTTTGGACGGGTCTCGGTTTGATCGGGTGGGTTGATTTGGTTATTTCTCCAATATTTTTTTATTCATCTCAAATTTATTTGGCTATTTTTTTAATAAGACTTTCATCAATAAATTAAAAAGAAAAAGGCCATAGATCAAAGTATCATAGCAATCATTAAAATATCACGTTATAAAAAATTTAACAAGAAGAGATGAGGAATTATATATATTTGAGGGTGATATGTATAATGGATTGGGTTTTGTGGAGTAAATTTTTTTATAGGACGGCCGGGTACGGTTTACACGGTTTTGGATTTGTAAAAACCGGGTCCGACCGTCTAAACCCACACATACCCTATTTTTTAGCATTTCTTCACCCGAGACCCGTTTTAACCCGCCCGATGAACCTGTGGGAGACTCGGATATATTGGTTGGTGGGCGAGTTCGGATTTTGTGCTCACCCCTACCTTGGTGGATTTACCTTTACGTAGCCTAATCTCTAGAAATATTTGTTAGTAGTTGAGTCATGGACCAAAATATGTTGCTGATTTCTTTGTTATTATATAATGGAAAACTTTAACTAGTGTCCCGGACACCGGTTAAAGACCTTAAATAATAAATTTTTATGAAAGCTTGTGTAATCAATGTATTGAAAATTGAGATTAATCACAAGAATATAAACAATTTCTAATAAATCAAACATAAAATCTGTTCTCAAAAAAGAAAAGAAAAAAAAAACAGTTGCCGCGTTCCATGACTGTAACCATCTTACATCTTTTACGTGTTGTGTTAGAGACTCTTGTGGATAATTTATTCGGGCTCTAACGAAATGGAAGCGGTCAAATATAATAGTGTTGGAGGGGGAGGCAGTAGCTTTACTCGATGCCATTCACTTTGCTGATGTGAACAGATGAGACCGGGTTGTCTTCGAGACCGACTCAGCTACTCTAGGGCAAGCTCTGTCGTCTCCGGACCATGGTGATTAGGAATACTATGCTATTGTTTCTAGTATTATTTATCAGTTATCTTTACATTCTAACTTCGAGGTGAAGTTTGTTAAGAGACAAGCGAACATTAAGTTGCTCATACTTTAGCTAGGGCGGCTTGTTCTTGGACTAGTCAGTGTATTTTTTATTCTCATTCTTCTTGTATTGAACATTGGTTGATTAATGATAATAATTAACTTTGCTTTGGACAAAAAAAAAGTTAGGGTATGGGAAATCTAAAAAATTTAAGGCTTAAATATGTTTTTGGTTCTTATAAATATACAAACTTTTTGTTTTAGTCACTCTAAAATTTTCTTTCAACTTTTAGTTCCTATAAATTTTCAGTCACTACTTTTAGTCCCTATTTTTAAGTTAATTTATGTTTTTTTTAATGAAATTGTGTAGAAATATGTAGAATATTGTAAAAATCTCACAAAAAAATTAGAATTTTTTAACAAAACATAATTTTTATAAAAATTATCATTTAATTCATGTTTTGTTAAAAAATTCTAATTTTTTTTCTGGGAGAGATTCTTATAATATTATAAATTTTTATGTAAAATTTTATTCAAAAATACGAATTCTACATATGAGTTTACTTTAAAGGAGGGACCAAAAGTGAAGGAAAACTTTTGGAGGACTCAAAGTTAAAGAAATTTTTTAAAAAGACTAAAATAAAAAGTTGAAATATTTATATAGATAAAAAACATATTTAACCCAAAAATTAAACAGCTCAAAGAAATAGGACTTGAAAAAAATATCAGGAGAAGACCTGGACTTTTGAAGTAAGTAAGAGAAATATGTGGACAAATTTGTGCCAAAAAAAGAAAAGAAATATGTAGACAACAATTTAACAATTTCAGCTTCATACCTAAAAGTTTCATTGCAAGAAGAGTTTTCCTTTTTATACAAATTTAACAGAAATTTATTTTGACACATTTCAGAAAGTGCGATTCAAATAGAAGGTTAGTTACATTCAGTTCAGTCGATTGTAAATGGATTTTTTTTTTTTGAGGGAGATTGTAAATGGATATTACAAGTTTGTTCAACTAGTCCCCAAAAAAATCTGGTTCAACTAGTTAATTCTACATCAAAAGCAAAATTTTGAACATCATTAATCGTGATTTTTCTGGTGTATATTTGATTGACTTAAAATAATTCTTACACTTTAATATATTTATTAATCATCCACCAAACTTCACTAAGAAAATATTTAATGTGTTAACGATTCATATTATTGTACGTTAATGGACATTGGAATTTGTCTTCCAAATTATTTTGTATTTTAGTTGGATACTAAGTTTTCAAATAAAAAAAAAATCAAATTATCGTAAGAATTTGTTATCAAAATTAATATAATTGTTGTGATTATTTTGTATAAATGCTTGTGATTGACATGATAAACCATGCCGATCCAAATGGTGTTGTGATCGCTAAAAATAATAGCTCGAAACAAAAAGACTTTGTAAAAGCAATGAAGACTTCCTTTTAAAAAAAAAAGACTTGTATTTATAGAATTTCTCTTAGCCTCAATATTTTAAAAATTTTGTCTTGAACTGGCCATGACTGATTGATTCAAGTTTGCAAATTTGGGACATGATAGAAAGAAAAAAAATGGGAAATATCCTAATAAAGAGATTGAATTAGGGACAAACATATTTAGTTATGTTTGGTATTACATGGATACGTCAAAATTACGGCAATCCACCGTAATACCAAACATACTTTTAGATATTTATTTCTCAACATGACAAAACTTCCATACACCTGATTCTCTTAATATATTATACAACATAGATTATCTATCTATATGACGGAAAATACACCCGACCATTTTATCTATCATTCTCATATAAATATAACACACTTTATCTTACCTTATTTTTCTGGATCACTTTCTCACTTTTCTCTCATGAAAAAAGTCTGAAGTTAACAAAATGCATGAGATTCAAAGTGACTACAAAATTCATTTTCACCATATTACATTATATTTCTATGAACCATTCCATGATATCTAGCTACTTGTTAATGTCCTTCTCTACCTTCCTTGTTTTTGTTCCGCATGTCTTCTACAACATGACTTGATGCCATATTATTTGAGGGTCCCCCAAGCCCCAGACATGAGCCAAGCCAATTGGAGACTTCAGCCATCTCTCTAGGAACTGTATAATGACCAAGCCTACACAAAATAACAAGCCAAAAAGTGAAACAATTGCTTTAACTAATGTTTTAAAAATTAGACCGAACCGATCAACAAATCAATTTGTCTGTTGGTTCAAGTCTAATGGTTGAACTACAGTTGTTTCAACCGATTTTTTTAAGTTTCTATTTTTTTTTAGTTTTTTATTTATCATCTAGTTTAATCGTGGTTGAACCAATTGAATCATGATCCAGAGATTTCATTGATTTGATCACATGTATGATTTTTAAAACACTGCTTTATTATTTTATAGTTGAGTTAATTCTACTGAAAAAATTATAATTTTTTAAAAAAAAGGCTTACCCCTCATAGGATTTGAATGTTATACATTGAAACCCTGCTGAGTACAAGGATTGGGCTGACTTCTCTCCATATTTGTAGAGGACTACATCATCACCTGAAAAATGAATTTTAGATGTTAACTTAAATAAACTACTACTATGCTTTCTGATCACATAAATAAATCACCATTTGAGCATTCAATGCAAATCATAGTAGTATGCACATAAGCTTATTAGGTTAATCAAGCAGAAGCTTATTGATAGAAGCAAAAGATATCTATATCTGTAAATTCATTTATGAAGTGGTAGAAAGAATTTTTAAACACCATTGTCCTTTTGAAGAACTTTTGTGACAGATGGGAATTAAAATTTAATAAAATGGCAATAGAAATACTCAGAAATTCCTTAATCCATGCTTTGAGTCTAATGTAGTAAAAAAAAACCCAAACATGGACACAAAACTGAACTGACACGGAAACATCTATAATAATTTAAGAGAACATAATCGAGTGAATATAAACATTTTTATCAATGTTATGTCGGTGTCTGACACACGTTGGACAACAAACATTCCTTCAATTTGAATTGTTAGTGCTATAACAATATGTAATTTATAACCAAACTCCTACTTAAATAAAAAACTAAATGTCACATATTAAGATGTATAGTGACATACTAATTCCATGGCTCAGAAAAACTGGTAATGAAGCAGCTCTCCTTCTTGCTTCATGTGACAATTCTATCTTGCTCTTTAAGCTCCTACAGTAACATCAATTGCAAACCATAGTGTCAACCATTAGAGTTTAGTATGTGACCACATGTAGACAACCAAAAATTTAATAATGTGTACTAATGATCATTTTACAACTATACTCGAAGGTCTTTGAACAAAGTCCCTAAAAGTTACAAGATCAAACTCTTATCATCACCTGACGTACACTTCATGAACATAGATAACAAAATATCACTTGAACAATAATATTGTTATATACCTTGCTCCTGGAAGCCATCCACTTAGTCCAATAACTGCTCTTAAGTTGAGAGTGTAGGGGAGGCCATTTCCATACCTTCCCATGGCAAAACAAGTTGCAGAATATAAAGCTGTTGCAGCACCCATACTGAAGCCTCCAATCCCAACTTTCACTATACCATAATAAATATGATGTTTTAGTGAAATTCATCAATAGAAGAATCTAGAAAAATATCAATCACAAGTATCAAATTAATGTGCTTAAATGTAGAATTAGATAAATGAAATCTTTATATTACTCGGTTAATTAAATAAATGGTCCCTATAAATATTTAGATTTTTGTTTTTAGTCGCTACAAAATTTTCATCAACATTTTTAGTCCCTATGGCATTTTCCTTTAGCATTTTAGGGACCAAAAATGTTGACAGAAATTTTTTACAAGGACCGAAAATGTTGATAGGCAATTTTACGGGGACTAAAAATGAAATTATGAATATTTATAGGGACCATTTACTTAATTAACCATATTATTTAGCCTTGAAAGTACCATCAGCTGGCTCAGTTGACAACAAATTTGCAATATGTGCTGCTGAGGCATCTAAACCCTCCCAATCATCTGGACCATCATCTGAAAGTTCTCCCATATCAAACCCTGATCATTATTAAATAGCAAAATATAAGGTTATAATACATACTTATGTGTGCATATTTAACAGTTACACAATTTTAATTTAGTAAGGAAAAAAATCTTATAGAAAACAAGAGGGATTTAACATTACATGCAGTGCAAGAAAAACCACCAAGTATAGCAACAGGTCGGGTAGGAGCAGTTGGACAAATCCATTTTATCTGCATCATATAACATCATAAGACACATAATATCATATGTAAAGTACATGAGAATAAATTTATCGAAATACTATAGAGCTACGTACGGACACAGACACACATGTAGATACTGGTAATGGTTTGATAAAATTGAAATGATTGAACGTAATCACATGTGTTGATACTGGTAATGATTTGATAAAATTGAAATGATTGAAATGACACAGACAAACTTACATTTGGAAGTGGCAGTGATTCAAGGAGCTGATATGAGCTGCAACAAAACCAAGCTTAAATTTTTTATTATGTTTGTCTAAGATTAGAATATAAAAGAAGATAACAAACATCAATTAGGAAAACTCATATTTTCTTGATAAAAATCCATAGATTAAAATGACCTTACTCAATGGTAATTTTTGTGACTATTAATTATTTTTGCTATTCATATAAATATTCTTCTGTCAATTTAAAACTCATGTCAAGTACTGTACCAAAACAAAAAGTCATGTCAAGTTACTCAATTTAGTAGAAAAACAAAGTTATCATGTGGTCCCTTAGTCCAGAATCTTAGTAGATACTCTTCCAAATCAAGCTTTCCACTTATAAAAAAAATAACAACTTTTTCCAACAGAATTTATCCCAAATAGAATCTCAGTAGAAGAAAAGCTCCATACTAAAAACATACAACATGAAAAAAAAGTAGTTAATTTGGACCCTTTTGATATAATTTACTATCTTTCTCATCAGGAAGATTATGAAATTCTGATCACAAGGTAGACAAGGTGTAGACCATGACCATATATATTAACCACATTTTACTGCAATATAAAAGTTTACAGCGTAATGGCCTTAACCACAATAGTGACTGCAGCCGCGTTTTAAAACTATGTCGACAGTGTTATAAAAAAAAATGAGACATAATATAACTGAATTGAAAAGATGGTATCCATACCTCAAACCATTATCACCAAGACCATGCAGCCAAACTATAGTTGCTTGATGTTTTCCTTTAGGCCTCACTACATGTGTCTTACCAAACTCCAAATTAGTTCTTCTAGCAGTTCCACTACCTTCAAAGGGCATATAAAGTATAAAGATAGTTGATACTTTAAAACATGGTAAGAAAGGTAATGTAATCAAGGTTTGTGACTGTGATCGTGGTCACGACATCAATGTTTTTAATGTCTCTATGACCGCATTTCGGCTGCATCAATTGTATTTGAATATAATTTTTCCCAATATCAAAGATTATGACTGTAGCCACAATTTAAAACGTTGATGATAATCCTCCAAATGAGCCAAGGAATTTATCATTGATGGCACATAAAAATTATGCATGGATTGTAAAAATGAATTTTCAAGAAAGGAATATTTCTTGCAAGGGATATGAAGAAAAACTAACCAGACCCCATTTGATAACATGCATGGTTCATTTTGCTGTTACAAACTTCTCAAAGCAATCTCCCACCTATTGAAGACAATCAAGTAACTATAGGAAGAGGTTTTGCAATGAAGAAAATGTAGAATGGTGAAGGCTATTTATACACAAATGAGTAAGGTGGAGTTGGAATAAAATACATATTTGTTTGGTATGCCTCATTGTTGGAATAATATACAATATACATCGATCGATCGTAAACTGGATCGTAGTATTTATATTTAATTACAAGTTGTATTATTTAAACCCTACATTTAAATAATACAAAGTTATTGTAACTACTCTACAGTTAAAGACATAAGCACAATTGGCCGAACTTCATAATGAAATTACTTTCGTACCAAAGTTACTATTTTAACGATATGTGTGCATTTTTATATACGTGTAGTGTTCACATCACACCAGCTATAAGGTGTGACTAGAACCGCCTAAGAGAAAGAAAATCCATGAAAAGGAGATGCATAGATAAACAAAAGCATGAAACCTTTTTTTGGGGCAGAGAGAATCAAAGCAGATCAAAGCACATTCATCCATTTCTAAGGAGTCACTTATAAGAGGGAATCTATGCTTGTGGGCAGTGGCTATAAAATAAAGATAAATAGCAACAACAAATGAAGAATATTGCTCAAAACAATAAAGAGTATAAAATCATGCTTGTAACTATCACAGTTGTTTATCAAATCCTTCTTGATTGATAGATGGATACACTCAAGCTATATAGTTTTTTCATTTATCTTTTTCTTTACCTTTTTCTTGTACTTAAAAAAATCAACAAATCAACCAGGGTTGGATCTAACGGAAGAGGTTAGTCTCTACAATGTGGCGAACTAATGTTTGAGTCATGGTTGAAAAAGGTGTCTACATTTAGTGTCTAGTTGCGTTAAACACGATTACTTTCCATAGAGGGAGCATATGAGAAATCATCAAAAAATATTTATGTTGGAAAAGGAACATGAACTTCTAGGTACTATTTTCCTTCCCACTTTCTAGTTCTTATATATAATAATTAAAAGTTCAGTAACTTTGATCTTAAATTAGAAGTGACAAGAAAAAGCACTTAGGTCTTTTACTATAAGTAACCTTCCCCCTCAGTTGCTTTCTTGTTTGCCACTTGAAGAAAAGTTTTGTTTTTTTTTCATTGTTTATAGTCATTCATGAGAAACAACACAAGCTCGAAGCACACACAAATTAAATAAGCTCTAAACATATTTAACTGCAAAATAACATCATAGATTCTTCATTTATTATAAACACAAACTTAGGTACCTTCTTAAAGAAGAAGGAACCTTAAGAAGCATCATCTAATATGCAAGGCCATTGTTTACAAAATCTAAATTCTAAATTAGTAGCAGATGTTTGCGTGTCTTTTCTATTGTCTAGTAGAAAATAATTTAGGGTGCATTTGAAAGAGCTTACTTACTTACAACTTTTATGAGTTTATCTTATGATGATATAAATAAATACGATTGTGTTATGAAACTAAAGAAATAGGAACAAAAACTAAGTAGAGAGAAGTAGAGAATGAAAAAGAAAGAGAAGAGAGATGATTCTATTATTCTGCTGTAGTATATAATTAAGTTACATATGAGCTCTATTTATAGAGAAATACAGTGACTTAGTGGGCAAACATAATATAGCCCAATAAGCAAACAATATGACCCAATAACCCAATTGCTATATGGACATCCACTTATAATATTCATAACACTCCCCTTTGGATGTCCATCAAGGATATGCCTCATTAAAACCTTACTAGAGAAAAACCCGATGGAAAAAAAATTCGAGTGAAGGAAAAAGAGTACAACATCCTTTTGTGTGATAATCTGCCTCGTTAAAAACCTTACCAGGAAAACCCAAAGGGATAAAACCATGGTTAAGGGAAAAAGAGTGCAGAACACATTTATGTCTCCCCCTCATAAAGACAATCGTATATGAGACAAAGAAAGTCAAATAATCTTTTATGCTTGTTTCTCAAAAG
>Ga0228711_1008657_pt1 | contig 14164 bp, 15 predicted proteins | sample MedpolnodulmetaG_2_FD_177996 | JGI IMG/M metagenome (GOLD analysis project Ga0228711, IMG submission 177996) | Root nodule microbial communities from Medicago polymorpha collected in Santa Monica, California, United States - brown nodules | ecosystem: Host-associated > Plants > Roots > Nodule...
ACAACTTGTAAAAAAAAAAAACACATGTAACAAATAGATAACAATAAATTTAAATATTCAAAAAAATGTAACATATATGGTATTAATATATATATATATATATATGTCTTGTTTTTTTTCCTTTATCATTTAAAAAGTGTAACAAACTAGATGAGTATATTTATACTTATTTTTTCATTATCTCAATTATACCCTTAAACAACTTTTTCTATAACAAAGATTGTTGTTGGTGTCATTAAAGATAAAAAAAATTATATTATTTTTCTTACATTGTTGGTGTCATTGAAATAGATAATCATGGTTAATTTGGTTTGTTATAACTTGAAAGCAACAAACATTTATATTTTTAGTTGTAATCAAAATCAAAATGTCATAAAAAAACACGGTTCATAAATTTCAAACGTTAGCGCAATAAAAAGAGCGAAAAGACGGGCACGTGAATGCCCGTCTTTTCGCTAGATATATATAAAGAGAATAGGGGATCTTGGGTTGGCTTTTGTGTTATTATAATTGTACTCTTAAACAATTTTTTTTATGATAATGTTATATGGTGTTAATAAAAAAAGATAAGAATTTTTGTTATATTGTTGTTGTCATTGAAAAAGATAAATATGATTTGTTGAGTTTGTTACATTTGAGAATCACAAATATCTATAGTTATATTTGTCAAAAAAAAATCTTTACTTATAATTTTAATCTATATCAAAAAAATTATATAAAATATCGTTTGTAATTTACATGCAAAATTTCTATAAAATATTTCTTAAAAAAATGAATCCTTAAAAAAAACCGTTGATAATCTACACGCGTTAGAAAAAAAAAAAAAAAAGATGAATCATTTTTCGTTGGTTTTAATAAGTTATTTAGTAAGTTATGTTGTTGGTATTATATTATTTTTTTTGAACAAGCCAAAATAGAATTATATACTAAACAAAGTTGTCCCAAAAGCACAAGGTGTGCCTTAGAAACTACTTCGGAAACCATTACAACGATTACAAACATGACACAGCAGAAAACATTAGCCTATACCCAAACAAATAGGAGGGTTTGACCACCACTGTTGTGTACCAAAAACAAAGTTAGCTTTTTTAGCTTTCAGCCAACCTAAAGACAGCGTCTTAATCTTGTCCAATAAACAGGGAATGGGAGTAACAATGTTATTAAACAGGCGGTTATTTCGTTCATTCCAAACAACACAGACACATAGAAGCCATACGAGTTGCATAAAAGAACGTCTAGCATTACCATCACCTGGCAAATGAGTAAACTGTAAAAAATGATCAGAAATATTATCCGCGTCCACCCCATAGCAACCGATCCAATCACGCACCAAATGCCAAAGCGAACCAAAAGTATTACACAATAAAAAGAGATGTTGTGCCGTTTCAGGATGTCCGCACCCAGCAACACACGAGGACATGTCAGTCGACAACACCCGTCTAGCAATCAAATTTGTCTTTGTTGGTAAACGATCACTGATGAGCCTCCAAGCAAAAACGAACACCTTCAGAGGAACCTGTTTGTGCCACACCAAATCCAGAGCATAGTCCTCGACATGACGTACCTGAGATGTTAGTAAACTATATGCTCCACGAACTGTGTAGCCACCTGACGGATCCGGAAGCCACACTCATCTATCTGAAACATTAGGATTCAAGGAAACATCAAGAAGTAAAGTCCTACACTCTGCTAACATCTCCTCCTCCCACTGCCACAACCTGCGTCTCCACCTCCACACATCCCCCACCACTCTGAATCAACAGAGAGCAAGTCTGCCACTGAAATAAACTTATTCTCCGTTAACTCAAACAGTCGACGAAACCTCTCACAGAGAGGAGCCTCTCCTATCCACCTATCAAACCAAAACGACGTATCACACCCATCACCAACTCTCCTCAACACTTGATCATCAAACCAACCTCTACCTCCATCCCCATCCCTTTTCCTAAGTCGACTCACTTCCCTCCACCAACAAGAAACACTCCGGCCCCCAACCTCCAACCTGCCACCTAATTTGCCATACCTGGCGACTAAAACCCTATACCACAAACCACCTCTGTCTACCAACATCCTCCAACACCATTTGCCTAACATGGCAAACATGATTCTCTATATTGAAACCCTAGCCTTCGTTGTTGTTTTATTCTCTCTTTCTCTTTGATTCTCTATATTGTTAACATGGCAAACATGATTCGATCCTCCTTGAATTACGCGTCCCTTAAGCTATTGAGTTCCCAAAAGTTTGGGAGTGTAATCATAGTTGTTTTTTGTGATTCTTCTTCAATTTTTGGACTTTGATTGTTCCCTTTAATGGTTGTCTACATTTTCAATTTGGTAATAAGTCTGATTCAATTTGGTTGTAGTTCCTTCTCCATTCAATTTGGTAATAAGTCTGATTGATTATTAACAAAAAAAAAAATGTTTTGATTCCATTGCTGAAAAGAAAGAAGAAAAAAGGTATCAAGTGTGTTGTGTAATCTACAAGATTTTTTTTTTTTTAATTTTCAGCATCGAACGGTAAGAGCTTGGTTCACTTCCCTGTCTTTTGTGTTGAATTTACATGTGTAAAGAATTATTTTAAAAAATGAGCATTTTGTGGTGGAGCATTGTTGAATAAAATCGGTTTTTAAACATTGCAACCCTTTTGAAAACTGTATCTCAATTCTTCTTTGGTTTTCGATAGAAGCTTTTTGGCAGTTGGCACTTGAGCTAGTTAGCATTTCGGTACTGCTTGACCAAGCGTTTGAAGAAGCATTTGTTTAGTTGAAACATAAAGCACAATTTCTTCCTCAGTGTCATGGTGATTTCGATCTTTGACATGCTTTTGTTGTTCTATTATGGTGTTTCTTTTGGATAATTTGGCAAGTTAAAATAGTGCTAATGTGTTTATGAAAATCTCATCAACATCAAAGGAAGATTTAAATTTTTTGGTTGCTTCTCTCTCTTTGTTGGAATGATGGATGATTCATATCTTTGATTGTTTCTTCTTTAGTCGATTCTTTCTTTGTTGTTGGTTTCTCTATTAGATTATCTTCTTCTTCTTCTTGGTTAATACTCATTTGATTGTTCTTCTCCCTTTTGATTCATATGTTTGATTGTTTGATTTTGTTCGGTTTGATCCATCATTTTGGTTTCTTGTTTGGCTGATTGATTATTTTTTGTTCATCCTTCTGTTTGATTGATTCCCTGCATGTCGATACTTTTGTTTAACTGATTATCTCTCGTCATTGATTCTTCTGTTTAATTGCTTCTCCCTATGGGTTCTTTTATTTGATTGGTTATCTCTATAATTTTAGTTCCTTATTTTGATGTTATTCTGTTTGGATTCTTCTCTTTTAGATTGATTTGATTTGGTTCTTCTCTTTGTCGGTTCTCTCTTTTACTATTGACTCTCTCTGATGGTTTCTTATCTTGGTTTATGCTCCTCTCTATGATGTTTCTCTGTTTGGTTGATGTTCATTTTTACGATGGTTAGACACCTTGGTTGCTTCAATATGTTGGCTATGTTATTAGTTGGTTTTGTTTATTTTCAGGGTTAATCTTTCAACAAGATTAAAGCTTAGTAAGCTTTAACTTGAGGAGTAGTGTTAGAACATTAGATTTTTTTTCTTCTGTTTTTAACAAACTCTCAAGTTTTTTGTTGTTGCATCATGAGTTTGAGGGAATGTGTTAGACAATAAGCTGTTGAGTTCATCTATTGGGGGTACTTATGTTTCTAAGTTAGTCGAGTCGTTTAAAGTTTTATTATATATTCTTTTTGGAAAATGTTAACTTGTGCCCTTAATGCAAAAGTTTAGAATCCAAATGTAGAAATAATGTATTGGAATACGTGTATTAAATTTAATTTTTAATGTTTTAATGAATTGAATGCACAAAGTTTAAGGGAATATTTATTTTTTTGGATTTCTTAACATATGCCCTAAGGGCACAAGTTAACACTATCCATTCTTTTTTAATACTTATTTTGATAAGTTATGTTATTGTTATTCTAATGAAACTCTAAGCATCGTTGTCATTTTATTCTCTATTGTCTTTGATTCCCTATGTTATTAATGGTGTTCACATGAAGTTAGTTCAAGCATTTTCAATCCTAGATTAGTGTGTTAGCATATAAAGGACCCAATTTACGAGACAACTTAAAACATGCTTAAACTAAGTGGAAACCACAAATTCCAAAGAGGACTCCAACACTCGGCAACATGAATGTTGACTTCACCATAAAATAGCTTGCCGCCTAAGAATAACAAATAATCATATATATTTAAGGAAATGTTAACGAATGCCTCCGGAACACTTGTTAAGGGTCTTAAATAGTAATTTTTCTATAAAAACATGTGTATTTAATGCATTAAAAATTGAATTATTTAACTTTTTTAAAGAATAATTTTCTAATTTAGAATGCTTAAAGAGTCCCAAATAGTAAAAAAAAATTATAAAAACATGTGTATTAGAGAATAATATCATTTACTATCATTTATATTCATTCATGGAAATAATCATCATTTAAATTAGCATATTAATAGTTAATAGTTGATAGTGACAAGTTGTTCTTTGTTGTATCCATTTCTCGATCATAGCATCATCCCCAGACCGCGGACCTTTGTTGTATCCAAAGTTAGGCGGTCTTTTTCTTGCGGGTAGAATAAAAGAGGAGGAGAAGAAAAGAGTTATTGAAATGACAAAGAGTTTGACATTGTCTAGGAATATTCTCACGGATTTGAAGGGAAAAAATAAAGAAAGTTTGACGAATAACAAACAAGTGTACAATGCACGAACTAGGTGGCGAAAGGGGATAAAAGGTGACAAGACAGAGATGCAATACTTGATTGCAAAGTTGGAGGAGCATAAATACGTCTATTTTACAAGAGAGAAAAAAATGAGGAAACCACTCTTGAAGACATATTTTTTGTTTATCTGAAGCCAAATAATATTCCTAACACTTTTCCGACCGTTTTGGTCATGAACTCCACTTACATAACCAATTTGTACAGAATGTCGTATTTGAGATTGTTAGTGTCACCTCTACCAACATGACATATTATGTTGGTTTGGCCTTTCTTTCCTATGAACAAGAGGATAACCTTACTTGGGCACTTGAGATGTTTGTTGGTCTTTTGTCCTCAAAACTCAACATGCCTAAGGTGGTTGTCACCGATAGGGACAACTCTGATGAATGTCGTTGTCAAAGTTCTCACCAATACTTCCGCTTTACTTTGTTGTTTTCAAATTGGGAAGAATATAAGAGCTAAGTGCAGCAATATGTAGAGTCAAAGCGAAGCCTAAAGATGTAAAAGTTGATGGGAAATGAGTGAAGGTTGAGAAGGCAAGTGATGTTATTGAAAAAAATCATGAGTGCTTGAAAAGATTTGGTTGAATCTCGTACAAAGGATTCATATGTAAGTGTGGTAAAGCGATTCAAAGACGTATGCAAACCATTTCCAAAGTTCCTTGCATATGTTGAAACGAAAATATTGAACACCGTTAAGGAAAAATTTGTGAGGGCATGGACAGATAAAGTCTTAAATCTAGGGTGCAGAACCACCAACATTGTTGAATCGGCTCATGGAAAGTTAAAGAAAATATATTTGAGGAGTAGTGTATGATATTTGGCATCATGTTCATATGAAATAGACAAAATGTTGGCTATCTAGCTTGGTGAGATACAAGCAAGTTTTGGGAGGAGCTGTATCATCTTAGAACACAGATACAAAGGAAACTTTTTGTACTATGAGTTTGAGGTTTATGTATCTAGACCCGCATTGAGTTTTATCTTTGAGGAGGAAAAATGGTCCAAGACATTCGGCTCTGCTAAGAAAGATTGCGGTTGTTGAAGTAGATAAAATAGCAAGCGTATAAAACATATAGCGAACGTGACTTAAGTCACATTGGAGATATTCTAGTCACCAGATACTTAACAAAAAGTTAATTAATTTCTTTAAAATGAATTAACCTAAAAACATCTATTTCAATGAACCCCCCTTATTTTTTAAACTGTCTGCTAGAGCTTACGAAAATAACTTATGACTGGTCTCTATTCATGTGTCGATTGACCGATCATACTTGCAGGAAATGTCCTTCTGTTCGATTAACTAGTCATGTTCCTACGAATATGACTGGTTGACTGACGATCTATGTTCAAAGAGTCCTCATAATAAATACAAGTCACATTTCGAGTAGGATCGTTAGCTAAGTAAAAAAAAATGGCTGAGTTGACTCTTCAACCATTCTAATGTCCTTTTTGTGTATTTTAACATATCAAAGAGTTTTTTTTATTTGATCAAATTGAACATTGATTTTTCCTTTTTATGTATTGTAAAATATCAAAGTGTTTTTTTTGTATGATCAAATTGAACATTGGTTTTTAGTAGTGGAGGACAACCTTTTCTCATAGGAAAACTGAAAGTTAACATGACAATGTTGATATGGTGGTAGAATACCATTAGGTACATAACCATTAACATCAACTCTTTCAACAACAATTCTCATAGGAGGATCAAATTTAGGATATATAATCATTCAACCAACCATATCCTTGAGATTAATTGTAAATCGACCCAAACCCACAAAATTCATCGTGATCCAAGCACCTAAACGAATATCATACAAATCAACAAGAGCTGGTCATCCTTTTGTTAAAAAAACACTACCATTGAACCTTTTCACCAGCATATGAAATTCATTGTTGTTTGGATCTACCAATGTTGCATAAAGACCGATTTGATCATCAAAATCTCCAGCAAACATATTTAGTAGTATTAGAACACCCTGAAGAAAAACAATTTTTTTTTGTCAAAAACGATTTTGAAAAGAGATATACAAATATTGTAATATGTGCATCATCGTGTACGTAAAATTTTATATACAAAACTTATACTCTCACATGGTGTGCATCAAACTCCACGCAGTATGTTCTAGATTTGATCCTTGGTTTGTTGACCACCTTGTCCAACTCAATTACCGGATTCAGATCCAGAGGTGCTAATACATTAAAAAAACAAATAAGGCTACACGTTAGCGACATCAGAAGGAACTAAAATACGAAGAAAAAAAAAGAGAAACTAAACGAATATCGGTCAAACAATGATACGAAAGCAATGTCTCCATATTACGATCAATCATTGCGTAAAAGATAGATGAGCAACAAAGGTGTGTGGATTAAGAAATGAGAGAAACCAAAAACAGAAATATGAATTTATAGAGGAAGGGGCAGAAGTGTAATTCATTTATGTCGGAGGGAAAACATAAGTTTTGAATTCAAATTTCGTATTCAATTGAATCTTATGTCATAAAAGCGTGTTAAATTTCATTTATGTTAATACTATTCATGACACGTTGTTAAATGTTATTTTAAATGCCACTTAATAGAAAGAAAAGGTGAAGGACATTATCATCCTAATTGAAAGCTATAAGGGCTAACTGCGACTTTCCAAGTGAGTTGGAGGAACAAATTTAAATTTAGGGTTAACTTGATCCAACAAGCTTTTATAATAAGAGATAACATAAAAAAAATCTGACACGAAAAAATATATTATAAAAAACCTATTGTTGCCAAATCAAAATTATAACAAGTGCAATATGATCATTAAATCTCAACAAAGGGCATATTGTTATGAATATTAAAAATAAATGTCGACAAACACTTGTACTTACCCATTAAATACTTCTCTATAAATATAATAATTCTCTCTATTCTTACTCCTGTTTCTTTAGGCTCTGTTTGGATTGATGGAACAGAACGGAGCGGAACGGAATGGAACATAATGAAATAGAGTGGAATAGAGCGGAACAGAATAATGATTCTGTTCCATTGTTTGGTTATTTTATGATGGAATGGACTAAAATTATGATTCCATTGTTTGAAAAGTGAATTGAAAGGAACAAATTATAACTTTTTATTCCATTTTTACCCTTACAAAACTATGAATCTAACTTGAGATTTATTTGTTAATATTATGCACTCATCACTTATATATATATTAATCAGATATATTGGTGTTCTAGCCTTCGGTAGAAGCAAGGCACTACAGGCCAATTAGTTAACCATGAAAGTTTATTTTCTAATCATTGTTTCTTTCATTTTCTTTAATCGTTTAGTTGTTGGTACGTAGTAACCCGATCATATAAAATGAATTTCATTTAATCTCAAAAAGTTAGAAGTTAGAAACCGTGAGAAACATAATCAACTTTGGCAATTTTAATTACTAGAACTTTTTCATTAGAATAGAATGAAATAGAGCTGGGAAGAAATATGTATTTTCTGGAAGAGACAAGGCTGTCGTGTTATGTATCATGTGTGGCGAAGGAGATGCAGGACCACGATAGAAGAAAATCAATGGAATACAAAATTTACAACCAAAATTAAAAAGGGTAAATGAGTAACTTTTTAATTAAGAGATTCCATTCCATTGCATACCCTCCAATTTGGGAGGAATGAAAAATAGAGTAAAAGGGTGGTATGGGATGGAATGCATTCCATCATGCTCCATGCCACTCCATCCATTATGTAGAAATCCAAACAGTGGAATATAAGTAGATACCATTCCATTCCACCTCATTCCATCAATCCAAACGGAGCCTTAGGACTATGCTTTCTTTCTTCAAGAAGAAGAAAATGGTACTCCAGTGTTCGCAATAAAATCTAAAGTATTATGTTTCTCAATCCAGGTTAAGAATTTAGAGTGCACGTATCTTGTGTACATAATAAAATCTGCTAAGTATTTAGTCTCTATATTTAGCTTTCTATGTATCCAAAAAGGAAAAATGTCATCTTCTCCACTTACAACTACTGATCAACCAGTTAGCACCGTGTTGAGAAAAAGTCGTCTGTGCCTTCTACTAGACACACTGAAAAGCTGTGTCAAATCTCACCATCTAAATGTTTTATTTTTTATGCTAATTTTAATTAATATCAAAATCTACTCTGAGGCTGATGAATAACGCAGAGCGCCTTGGTTAGGATTAAGCTCTTTGATATGCTGCAATAAAGGACACAACTTCAACCCAATGATCTGAATCTCTAAGTTTGAGTGCCCGTTGAGAAAAACATCTGTTACCTGCAATCGTAGTAACATTCAAAATCTTCTCCAACAAATCAGCTAATTTCTTTGTACTAAGACTCAATTGACGAATCATGTTTATATATTTTAAATGATAGATTTATTTACCTGTGAACATCCGAAAAGTTTAAGTGACCTTAGGGACAAACAGCTATCCACAATTAAACCAAACTCATTGTCTGTCAAATTTCGACACCATGACAGATCTAAGGTATGCAAATTTTTTGCATTGTTTGCAAGTGATAAGGTTGTCTGTTGGCCAACCTGGATTAAACCAAATGTGAAAGACACTCAAAAAATGAATCAACATAACTATATTTTAGCTGGCTGCAACAGCTATAATGCTAACAGAAAACCAGATAACGGAAACATTATCCTCAAATAGCTAATCAATATTCAACAATCAGTTGAGTCGACAGTGTCTTCCACAAACAGTAGAACAAATCACTGTTTTGTGAAATCAATCAACTTTACTTATATAATTTATATTGTAGATAAATTATCATAAGAGTTGGTTATGAAATCAATCTTTGAAGATAATGATAAAAATAAATTGCAAATTATTCCAATCTAAGTTGCAACCAGATTAATCCTTTCATAAGCACAGAGAAGCTTTGACAACATGTTACAATTTTCTAAACGCTAATGCGTTCAATGTGAGAGACATTTGACAAGCCAATTGAGAGACATTTGGCAAGAAAAATATTAAAAACATTACCTTCTTAATGTTGTTAAGCGAAAGTTCTTCCAAGGATTTGCCGGTCATCTCCAAAAAAGCGGCAATTGCTTCATCGCTGTAGCAGAGAAAAAGTTAAGTTATTCAGCAATTGGAATTTAGGACAGATCATGATTACATGTGGACAGCACTCTGAACACTATCATAAGACACAATGCAGACGATACTTGGTAAAGATGTATAGAATGGTGTCCTCAAATCCTTGAAAACGAAATGATATAATATATTTAATTTTTGGAGTTCGAGAATTGAAGATATCAATAAGATCCACATGAAGAAATATTCCTGACATTCCAAATGCAAGAAAATCCATACCAATCCATACATATAATAGCAATACTCTACCAATCCTAATATATTATCACATAAACGAAGATTATCCTACTAAAAAGCTAGAAATTACTAGCAAAATCAATACATCAAAAAGTATAGTAAATTCAGAAAATTACATAAAACAAGAGACCACCTGAATGGATTGCGGCAGAGGTTCAATGTACGCAGTGCTCGACAACTATTTGTAAGATATCCTATAGTTAAATCGGTCAATTTGCATAAGTTCATAAGATCAAGAGCCTGCAGTCCAGGACAGTGTGTAGCAATGACTTTCATCGATGCATCCGTCAAATTTCTGCAGATCGAGAAATACAAACCAATAGACAAATTGAAAAGTTTGCATCATCTATAACTAGCATTTTTTTCCCCATCACAATGACTGGGTTTAAAAGTATCTTTTATCCTTGTTAACAAGAAACTGTAGCACAAATTTTAGGAAGTAAAAACTGAAAATATTTCACAAAGTAAACGGAGCCTTAAGAATGAAAGAATAAGGAGAATAATTTCTATAAATGAATAATAATGTGCTAAAATAGTACTTACATACAGTCCTTTAAAACAAGCTCCTTAATGTTCTGACCACATGCACTAGTGTAACTCTTGATAAACTTATCACAAACAGTTGGAACACCAGCTAGTGACAACACTTCTAATTGTTTGAGTTGCTTCAATGCCGACAATATTAGTGCAGCATCGATGAGTATGCAATCATCAAGATACAACTCTTTCAAAATCGATCCTAATGAATCAGCCAAAATATTAAGACTAGCATATGTGAGAAGGGAACATTGGCTTAGATTTATGGATCTAAGTGTTGTTGCAGAAGAAACCAGTAGCTGCAACCCCTTATCAGTAAGACGGCATGCACCAGTGAGGGATAGACTAATCAATCTAGACAAGCAGCTTGGTGACTTTGCCAGTGTAGAAAGTAATGTATATTCTGTTATAACTCGTCCACACTGGTCAAGTTGTAGCACCTATTCCACAGATAAATGTATAAAAATGAATTAAGATCTTGTAGAAGCTGCTAAATTTTAAAAGTTGCAGCACCTATTCCACAAATAAATGTCCCGGCCATAGTAATAAAAATATCATCATAATTCTCACCAACTAAGATATATTCACACAAAGTAAATTTTTTATAAAAGACATATGAATGACAAGAATTTGGATTGTGTCTGTGCATACAGTCAGCCACATCGGTGGCCATTTGATCAAGATCGAACAATCCAAATTTTAAACTATTTAAAACTTAACATACATGAAACACCAAATGGTATATGAAACAAGTAAATTTAATGTACATACCTCTAATATGGAAGTGTCCAACATTCCAAAACATTTAGTGAATTCTTCCTCTGTCAACCAGGAGCAATCTTTAAGCCGAATATGAGTAGGAAACTCACTTAGAAGTAGTTCAAGAAAGCGACAATTCATTTTTCTCGAATCACATACCAACGCGCTAAGCCTTTGTTTGAGCTCATCCGAAACACCATCAAGCGAAATCATTCCATCAGCATTGTTAGCAAGAATTTTAAGAGACATTTCTTGCAATGAAGGAACCCTAAACCTTCCCTTCACCAAATCTTCTCCGTTCTTTTTCGGAACCCAAATAAAGGATTCCTTAACAACCCCTTTTTTCTTGCTTTTCGCAATTCGTTCTTGAATAGCTTTGATTGCTTCAGAGAAAAGTGTTGGAGAACCATCATCAACATAAACTTGATGTTCCAAATCATCATCAATTTCATGTGCCACATCTTCATTCTCAGAAACAGTGTGAATTTGTGATGCATATCTCTTTGCAGCGTCTTTGTTATATTTCCTGTACCGATTTCTACGAATTGACACGTTGGTCTGAATCTGATCATCAGCACCATCGCTATCATTAGTTTCAGTTTCATTGTTAATAATATAGTCATTGATATCCAAATCCAATGAAATTTGATTTTCTGTTAATTCCTTCCTCTGATCATCTTCATCGTCATCACTGTCACTGATAACGATGGTGTTGTTGTTATCATCAATGAGTGGTTTCTTGCCTTTTGGGTCAAAAAAGTTGTAGAGTTTTAAGCGCTTAGAAGAAGAAGAAGAGGAGGCATAAGATTCATGGGGTAATGGATCCATGTAAAAAGAATCAGTATCATCATCAACTTCAATTCCTCTCTTGAGAAAGGGTTCATGAATGGGAGAATCAAGAGAAAATGGAACATTTGATGATGATGGGGTTAAGTTTAAGATTATACCAATTTCTTTGTCGGAAAAACCGTGACCCTTTAGTTGTTTTGTGATAGAATCAACATCGCTGAGTGGTGGAGGAACCGAACAATTGGAAGAAGAAGAACAAGGTTGTTGTTGTTGGGTGGAATTTGGATTGGGAGTGAGGGTTTTTTGGGTATTTTGATTGGTTAGGTTCATTTTTTGTTCTTGCTTTCTCACGTGAAACTGTGATTAAAAAAAAGTTACAATGACAAAATATTCAATAATGAGTTTGTTTGATTTGATATAAAGAAGATTGAGGGGTGGAGAAATTCCAATTGCTCACATCTTTGGAATGAAAATAAAAAGAAGGAAGAAAGTACCAAAGAAATAAAGCGTGATTGTGTGTGAAAGAGAGAGAGAAAGAGGGAGGTAGTTTCTGTTGGGCATAACAGAAACTTCTTCATTAAATTAAATTATTATTATTTTCATCTTTACTAAATGTGTGAGACATGTTGATATTTTAGCATGATAAATACAAACAAATTAATAACATAACATAACATATGATAAGATTAAGAGCGGCTACATGGATGGATAGCCTGTATAAGAATTAAGAGGATGACTATTGATCTTTATCGACTTTTAGGCATTTTGTTAATGAATAACGGATTAATTAAGTAGCTAAAAAGACTTCTCATTGGGTTTAACATAATGCCTCAATCGCTAGTATAAAAACAAAACCCAGACACAAATTCATCAATTTACTAATACTTTTTTTTTAGCAATAGATTATGATATGTCATTTTATATTGTGTGTGTGTATAATAGGTTACTTTTTTTTTTTTAAATAAGGTTACTTTTAAATAATATGTAATATATAATATAAATTAATATGAAGCATGTGCACCAAAAAAGTTTAGACTTTGTACTCGTGATGATAGTTCAATTGCTATGGACAATGTATAAAATATGTAAGGTCTGGGGTTCAAACCCCGGCCACCACAAAAAAAAAAAGTTTAGACTTTTTCTAGTCTTATCCCATATAATTTTAGTTACAAATAAATTTACTTAAATTTTACAATAATATTGAAATTGCTCTCTCCATATAAATTTTTTAAAACTTTTTTTCATTCACTTTGAACCTTCAACCCTTTTCACATGTAAACCATCATGGATGTGCAATGCAACCAATACCTACCAAGATTAAAGATTGAATCAACATCTTTTTCATTGATCCATACTCTATTCATACAAGTAAATAAATTTCATCAATTTTTTCATTGAAGAGTTTATATTTATTGTTTTTTGGCTTAAATAGGCAAATCGTCCCTGTATCTTCTTTTTTTTTCAAAACTCTCCTTGTAAGCTTCTGACGTTTTGCAAATGGTCCTTCCCGTTAACTCCCGTTACAAAAACGGCGACGTGGCAGACGGAGACACACGTGGCTTAGTGTGACTTGGCAAAAGTGTTAAAAGAGTTGGGTAGTGGCTAGTTTGAGGGACCAAAAAGAAAAACGAAAAAGTGCAAAGGGATGAAATTAAAAACTCGTAAATTTCAAATTTAAAAACTGGAGTTTTCATCTTCTTCATCCCTCTGTTTATTTGTTCTGCATCTCTCACCCACTACCTTCTTCATCTTTCTGCCAAATTTTTCATCTCACCCAATGTCTTCTCATTCCATTACCAATTCATCTTCAATTGATTTGCCTATCTATGGTTGCAACAAAGCAATGAAGATGTTTATCTCAAATTCAATTGACAACCCTAAAAGAAGATACTGGAAATGCCCAACATTTATGGTGAGTTATTTTGTATAATACTTTGTTTGTTGGGTATTTTCG
>Ga0228711_1008659_pt1 | contig 14162 bp, 8 predicted proteins | sample MedpolnodulmetaG_2_FD_177996 | JGI IMG/M metagenome (GOLD analysis project Ga0228711, IMG submission 177996) | Root nodule microbial communities from Medicago polymorpha collected in Santa Monica, California, United States - brown nodules | ecosystem: Host-associated > Plants > Roots > Nodule...
GTCTGATGTTCCAATTGAAGGTTATCTGTTTACTTGGTTCAAAAGTCTAGGCACTCCGCGTGCCATCGAAGAAAGGTTAGATCGTGCACTTGCTAACAATTTGTGGTTTAATATTTTTCCGAATGCTACTGTTGAAACTCTGGTAGCACCTGCTTCTGATCATTATCCCATATATGTAAATGTTGCTCATACTCCTCGGCCTCATGTCTCTAAACGCCATTTTCGTTACGAAAATGCGTGGCATCTTGAACCGGGTTTTCAGGATCTTGTTACTAACTCTTGGCAGGAATATTCTACCCAGACTATTATTCCGAAGCTTTCCTCTTGCGCGGAAGACATGTCTGTCTGGAAAAAATCACATTGCCATAAATTCAAAACTGATATTAAAGATTGTCGTAAACAATTGTAGGAAACTCGGTTAAGATCTTCTGGTGAGGACCAAGTTCGCATGTTCGAGCTAAGGAAAAGAATGCAACGGCTGCTGTCCCAAGATGATGCTTATTGGCGTAAACGCGCAAAATCTCATTGGTATAAAGATGGCGATCGTAATACCAAGTTTTTCCACGCTTCGGCTACGGCTCGCAAGAAGGTAAATCGTATAACCTCTCTTGATGATGGTGCTGGTAATAAAATTACTAATGAGCAGGATATGCAAGAAGTGGCAAGGCAATACTTTGTAAATATTTTTCAACAACAGAATAGTGATTCTTCCTCCGTTATTGATGTTATTAATCTGTCTGTTTCTGATAATGACAATGAAATGCTTACGGCCTCTTTCTCTAAGGCCGAGTTCAAGGATGCTATTTTCACTATGCATCCAGACAAGTGTTCAGGCCCTGATGGCTTCAATCCGGGTTTTTACCAGCACTTTTGGAATTTATGAAGTGATGATATTTTTAAAGAATGTTGTGGTTGGTTAGATGCAGGACAATTTCCCCCTGATTTGAATATTACTAACATTGCCCTTATCCCAAAAGGTTCTACGCAGGTTAGCATGAAGGATTGGCGGCCTATAGCACTTTGTAATGTGTTATACAAAATCATTTCGAAAGTGTTAGCAAATAGGTTGAAGAAAGTGCTACCTAAATGCATTTCTGACAACCAATATGCCTTTGTCCCGGGACGCTCCATTTTAGATAATGCTATGGTAGCAATTGAGGTGTTACATTTTATGAAAGCCAAGACGCGAGGGGAAGACAAGTATGTTGCTCTAACACTTGATATTAGCAAAGCCTATGATCGTATTGACTGGAATTATTTGAGGGCTGTTTTGAATAAGATGGGTTTTCATGACCGTTGGATTCACTGGATGTGTATGTGTGTCGAATCAGTGGATTATTCTGTGCTTGTAAATGGTACACAAGTCGATCCTATTATTCCAGGGCGGGATCTCCGTCAAGGGGATCCTCTCTCTCCATACTTGTTTATTATTTGTGCAGAAGGCTTATCTTCGCTTATCAGAGATGCCGAGACAAGAGGTGTCCTCACGGGTACAAAGGTTTGTCGTCAAGCACCGCCGGTTTCCCATCTTTTGTTCGCTGATGATTGTTTTCTCTTTTTCAAAGCTAATGAGGTTCAAGCACATGCTATGAAAAATATTCTATCCACTTATGAATTAGCTTCTGGTCAAGCGATCAGTTTACCAAAGTCTGAAATATATTGTAGCTGCAATGTTCCTGATGACCTCAAAGCTACCATTACAAATATTCTAGGCGTCCAAGTAGTGATGGGAATGGGTAAATATTTGGGCTTACCTTCTATGATAGGCCGAGATCGAAATGCTACTTTTGCTTACATCAAGGATCGTGTTTGGCAGAAAATCAACTCCTGGAGTGGTAAGTGTCTTTCCAAAGCAGGCCGTGAGGTTATGATAAAATCTGTTTTGCAGGCTATTCCTTCTTATGTGATGAGTATCTTTCAACTCCCCACTACCTTACTAGACTCCATTGAAAAGATGATGAATTCCTTCTGGTGGGGCAACGGTAAAACAACACAAAGAGGAATTCATTGGATGAATTGGGAGAAGCTTTCAGCACCAAAGATCCACGGAGGTATGGGTTTCAAGGACCTCTCTGCTTTTAATTTGGCTATGTTGGGTAAACAAGGATGGAAATTTATTACTGAACCAGATTCTCCGGTGGCTCGAATTTTTAAAGCTCGCTACTTCCCGTCTGGCTCCTATCTCACGGCCACTGTTGGGCACAACCCCAGCTATGTTTGGCGGAGCATCATGCGTGCTAGATTTATTGTGCGTGGGGGCGCTAGATGGAGTGTAGGCTCAGGTGCGACTATTCCTATTCTTAATGAACCATGGCTGCCAAATGGGGAGTTTATCAGTAGTGATATTCCAGGTGCTCACTTTGTTCATAATTTTACTGTTAACAGCTTGATGAATTTATATGATAAAAGTTGGAATGAACAGGTGGTTAGACAAGTTTTTAGTGATGATATAGCAAACAAAATACTACATACGGCACTGATTTCTCAGGTTGACGAGGATAGAATTATATGGAAAGCGGAAAAGCACGGACGTTACTCTATTCGTAGTGCTTACAGGTTACGTGTATCAGAACTTATTGATTCATCTTATAACTGGCGACCGGGGTATTGGTCTGGTATTTGGAATCTAAAAGTGCCACCGAAAGTCAAGAATTTAATTTGGCGCATGTGTCGCGGTTGTTTACCGACTCGTGTCCGTTTGTTGGATAAAGGTGTTACTTGCCCCACTAATTGTGCTAGATGCGCCTCCAATCATGAAGATCTTATGCTTGTTTTCTTTGCTTGTCCTTTTGCTATACAGGTTTGGAATAGCACATGTCTTTGGGGTTCGGTGCAACACGCCCTTTCTACCACTGCCTCAGCTTCGGAAGCTATATTTTATCTGTTAGAGACTTTGTCGGTTGAATTAACACAACGTCTGTCATCTGTATTATGGAGTATATGGAAGCACCGCAATCTTAGAGTGTGGGATGATGTAACATAAACAAGTGCCACGGTTGTCGAGCGTGCTAGAAATATGCTTGCAGACTGGCAACTGGCTAATGCTCCGGATGTTCTTGCATCTAGATCGAATCATCAACCAACAATGACCTCCACCTCTCAACAACATCGAATTACGTGGCAGCCTCCCATGGCCGGAAGATACAAATGTAACATCGATGCGACATTCTCTTCTCAAGCCAACCATACATGTATTGGTATTTGTGTTCGCGATGCAGAAGGTACGTTTGTTCTAGCCAAGACTATGACATACCCTTGTATTGTTTCGGTGGATGTAGGTGAAGCTTTAGGGCTGCACTCTGCTGTGCAATGGTTGAGTGATATGCAGTTTGACAATGTGGATTTTGAAACAGACTCTAAGTTGACAGCTGATGCCTTCCTTTCTACCAGGAACGACTTGTCCGAATTTGGCTACATTATTTCCTCTTGTCGTTCTTTGTTCAGTATTTCCTTTTCTAACTCTAGAGTGGAGTTTGTTAGGCGACAAGCCAACGTGGTTGCTCATGCTCTTGCAAGAGAGGCCACGTCTTTAGCTAGTCCTGCCGTTTAATTTGATATACCTGATTGTATTGAAACTCTTATTATTAATGAAATGCTATAAACATGTTTTCCCTCAAAAAAAAAAGAATAAAAAAGCAACCAATTATATTAAAAGACATTAATTGTTTTGCTATTTTTGGGTGATGAATGTTAACTCCAATAGAAAAGAAAATTAAAGCTTAATGTATCACTTATTTTTAATCAATCTAAGCCATTAATCAATCTAAGTTTAATGTTCATCGGAAGTGAATTGGTTAATGTCTACTATTTATTTTTTAAGAGACATATATTGTTTAGAGACATATTCACCTGAAGTGAATTCAAAAACTTTTTTTATAATTGATTGAGTTCAGTAGCACATGAAATACTCAAATTATATGAAGGATGTGTTACGATTTATTTTTACGACTCACTTGATAGTGATGATTATATGAAACTCCCTGAAGGATTTAATTTTCTTGAGACATACTATCAAAATTATTGAAGAGATGACATCATTTGTCCATTTTTAGGATTTGGAAATGAATATTTTATTTTTGTCAATATTAGTAAATACAAATATTGCAATAAAAAGCAGATAAACAACAATATCACCTAATCATTTGAAAATGTTAGCACTACATCAAGAAATTGGAGAATGTTCTTTATTGAGGATTATGATTTTACAAATACAAGAAACTTGTAGTTTTCTAATTTTATAAAGAGACTCTTTCAACAACACAATATGAAGATAGTATCTCAAAGACCGCTAATTTGAAGAAGCATATGAAGATAAACTAGATCTTTCTACAAAGTTGCCGTCAAGTAAAACTTTTGAGTATCTAGAATAAATATTATTCTACTTTCTTCTTCTCATTTATGAGGGGGAGACATAAACGTGTTCTGCACTCTTTTCCCCTTAACCATGATTTTATTCCATTAGGTTTTTCTGGAAAGGTTTTTAACGCGACAGATTTTTCACACAAAAGGATGTTGTACTCTTTTTTCTTCACTAGAACTTTTTTCCCACTGGATTTTTCTCTAGTAAGGCTTTAATGAGGTATATCCTTGATGGACATCCAAGGAAGAGTATTATGAATATTATAAGTGGATGTTTATATAGAAAATGAGTTAAAGAGGCATACTACTAGACTATTGGGCTTGTGTCCCTAAGTTAATGTATTTCTCTCTAAATAAAGTTCACATATAACATACTTGTGGATACATGGTAATAATAGAATGTCATATTCTCTCTATTCTTGTTATTATTCTATGAGTTTTATAACACTTTCTAAATTAAATTTGTTAAAGTCTTTTTTAAGATCTAGAATATCACAATATATAAATTAGGATTAAACGCACTTTTGACCCCCTATGTTTGTCATCGTAGCAATTTTGGCCCCCTAATAAAAAAAATGCAATTTTGACCCCCTAATTTTGCCATGTTTAGGGAAATAGGCTCTTTTGCCCCCTTATCTTTACAAAAAAGTTGCATTTTTTACCCCTTTTTTGGGACACGTGGCAACTTCTCAGCATAGTTGGAAAAATTAGGGGGTCAAAATTGCATTGTTTTTGTTAGGGAACCTAAATTGCTACGATGACAAACATAGGGGGCCAAAAATGCATTTAAGCCTATAAATTATTTAGAGATGTACTAGATTTACTAGATGCACAAACCACAAATGTATCTTAAAAAGAATACATATAATCTTCATTCTTCATGTATTGCATATGACATTGGAAGTCATGCATTTCAATCATAAACAACACCAGCTACATAAAGAAACTAACGATATATTTTACCATGAATACACATGTCCATCATTTTTTTATATATTAAGTATGACTCTTTGAGTCATACATGGCGTGTGAGAGTAAATATTTTATACGTTACAAATACTAAATGATTCATAATTTCTTGATATTCTTCCTTCTTTCTTCAATAAAATGAGGAAGATTCATAAAGACCGAATTTATAGATTCATCCTTAAACCCAAAATTTGAAATATATAACACCATTCATAAATTCATCCAAAAATTCAAATACAAATATCTCTACTCCAATCCACTTTTCTTCATCATCTTCACCCTTCTGTCTTTCTCTTTTACAAATTTCTTCCACACAAACACAACGCACACCCATTCAATTCTCTCTTAGTAACCATCATTGTGTTTTGCCCCTGCTAATAACACCCTATCTTGAGATGAAAACATTCATTCTTCATGTATTACATATGACTTTGGAAGTCATGCATTTTAATCACAAAAACAACACCAACTACATCAAAAACAACTACCGATATATTTTACAATGAATACACATCTCCCTCTTCTTTTTTTTTTTCATGTATTAAGTATGACTCTTTGAGTCATACATGTCGTGTGAGAGTAAATATTTTATACATTATAAATACAAAACGATTCATAATTTCTTAATATTTTTCCACCTTTCTTCGATCAAAAACCCAAAAAATTTCATCATTATCCCTCTTTCATTTACTAAAAAAACACAAATTTTTCTTCTCACTTTCTTTAACAAAAAAAGAAAGAAACCCAGATTGAATTTTGCCTCTTTCTACATCTTCTTTACATTTTCTTCAATAAAAAAACTAAAGGCTTAAAAGCAATTTTCTCCCTCCATGTTTCAAGACGTTGTGATTTCCCCCCCTCATAAAAAAGTAGATAATTTACCCTAACTTTACCCCATTTTGCAAAAGTGGCCCCCTCCCCCAATTTTGACCAAATCAACGTATATGACAACTGACTTAGCTGAGTCAGATGCCACAAGTGTATTTATTTAATAAAAATAAAATTAAAGCCACCCCATTACTATCTGGTGACTTAGCTGATTTGTGTTTTGGTGTTCAGTATATTAGAAATGGTCGGCATGAATTAATGGCATGCAGTGATAGTGATTATGCTGGTGATATGGATGATAGAAAGAGTACCTCTGGATATGTGTTGATGCTTGCAAATGGAGCTGTTTCATGGTCATCAAAGAAGCAACCTATAGTAGTGACTTTGTCTACCACAAAACCTGAATTCATAGCAGCAGCTTCATGTGCTTGTCAAACTGTGTGGCTCAGGAGATGCTTGAAATACTGGGACACCCTCCTCAAAACAGAAGTACCCTCGTGCTTTCCACTTATGCATGGAAAGAGTAAACATATTGATGTTAGATTTCATTTTCTTCGAGATCTTGTTAAAGATGAGATAATTGAGCTTGTGCACTGCAATACACAAGATACTATGACAAAACCATTGAAGAGGGAGGCATTCAAAAAGCTGTGTGAGCTACTTGGAATTGGAAAATTGATGGGTTGAAGTTTTTATTTGTTGAAGTAAACTGACTGCTTTTATTTCATGCAGTTCAGTTTAAGGGAAGATGTTAGATGTATGTAAATAGATCAGTTTTAGTTGTGTGGACTTAGAACTGATTTTGACTCAATCTTCTCAACAATCCCACAACCATTCTAATTAGACAATTCCAGAATAAACCCAATCTTTCTAACAGCATTCTTAAATTCACTAATAATGATTACGAATTCAAAAGCTTAAAATTAAAAGTACCTTAAATCAAAACCAAATCAAGCATAATCCCTCTTCATGAAAGCACAAAGAGCAACATCAGCAGCAGCAACAAAACAATCCAACACCATTTACAGGAAGTGTTTGGAAGCAGGATTTTGGTAAAGCGAGTTGATGAAACTTGAAAGGGAAAGTGGATAATGCTAGAATTGTTGTTGTAATATCTATACTCAGATTTACGCTTTTTTATCTCAATTATTCAATCAATTTTTATCTTTTTTAGGGAATTATTCAAACAATTTATAAAGTGATTTTTTTTGAGTTTAATATATGAGGTATACTGTCCACTCTTTATTTTTAATTTTTTTGTCAATAGCCTATTGGCTAGAATTTATCTTATAAGGTGAATAAGTGGGACGTCCGGGGTTCGAACTCCAGCCCCTGCATATAATAATGCATTGTCCTACCAACTGAGTTATGCTCACGAGACACTGTCCACTCTTTATTATCGTTTAAAATTATAATAATTAAATTTTATTTATCAAAATTATTGGTTATTATTTTATGATAAAATATAAAATAAATTATTACGATTTTTATAAACAATGAATGATATTTTTTTTCTTTTTTTTTTGTGGTGGCCGGGGTTCGAACCCCAGACCTTGCATATTATTATGTGTTGTCCATACCAACTGAGTTAAGCTCATGAGGACTTTTTTTTTTCTTTTTGAAATGATATTTTCTGAAATATAAAAAAATATGAAATAGCTCTTTATATGTTGTAGTGGTCCAAACATAATTATCACTGTTTAGTATCAACTTTCATGAATTATCAATCAATTTGGGTTAGCTTGATGGTATTGACTTGGAACTTGGATATATACTCATGCTTAAGGTTTCAGATTCGATTCTCTCTAATGATAATGTTAATTTGAGTGGATAAATTTACCTTCTTAAAAAAAAATAATCATGAATTATCAAATGTGTTGCAGTGGTCTAGTGATAGATGTGATTGGTATTTACGTGCAGAACTTGTGTCCAATTCATAGAATTTGCATTGTTTCTTCATAATTTTAGTTTTAGTCCAATTTTAATTCCTTATAAAAGAAAAGGGGCAGGTGGGTGGGAGTGAACCCAAGACATTGTGGGATTTTCTTCCAATATTTTCAACCAACTCCTACATACTTTAATATTTGAAACTGCAATCATTGAGTAGTTTAACCCACTAAAATCAACAAAATTTGAAAATAACCCCAAAAATTACAAAATCATGAATCATTTCAAATATCAATTTGTCATATCAATATTCAATTTCAAGATTAAAACAAACCAAACTTAACAAACTTCAACAACAAAACATTTAACCATAAAATCAACAAAAAGCACTTACCTGAATTAGTCACTTGAGCTTGGTAATCGAGTCTCAATATAAATAAAATTATTGAAGATATCATTCCTTTAAAACTATAGTTTGGACAAGTGACAATGGTACACCACATGTTACAAGCCATAACCAGCTCTAGCGTTTGCTCTTGTTTGTGCACTTGTCCAAACAATAGTCCTAAAGATATAATCCCTCCAACTTCATAGATTTGTTGCTAAAATAATGCAATGTTTTAATTTATGCTTCCAAGTTTATACTGGGGAGGATAAGAGCTCGTATAAATAGATAAAATTATTGAAGAGATCATTTCTTTAAGACTATAGTTTGGACAAGTGATAATGTGGTGCATCTCATGTTACAAGCCATAGCCAACTCTTGCTTGTAACTTGTCCAAACCATAGTCCTAAAGATATATTCTATTCAACTCCATAGATAAGTTGTTGCTGAAACAATGCATTGCTTTTATTTATAATATAGTCTTGCTTATAATTGTACTACACTTTAGTACTGGACATTGGATAAGTTTTTTGGCCAATCAAAATTTATTTATTTTGTACTACCCACTATGAATGGGTGTCACTTGCTTGTACTCCAAATTCAACATAATGTGTACCATAAATAATCTTGGAAGTACAATGACTACTACCTTGCAAGTTGCCCCTACCCATACATTTTTATCATTATATATTTTTATACAAATTGTTTGCAATAGATGTGTATTCATTAGTGAACCTTTAAAGTTATTTTATCACGGTTTACATTTGGTGCACTCGGTGGTTTTCCAACAAAATTCGTTATTATTTTTAGACTAGGTTTAATACGTTATTTGGTTTCTTAACTTATTTTCAGTTTTTAATTTGGTCCCCTAACTATTAAACGTTTCAAATTGGTCCTTTATCTTCTTTCCATCATTCAATTTGGTCTTATTTTATTCATTTTAACCATCAAAAAAAGGAGACCGTTGGATAAATGAGGTCTATCAGATCTAACTGTGTATCACCAACACCTAATTTATTTTACTTTTCTTCATCTTCTTCCCTCATCTTCATCTTCATACAACCTTCATCAATCTTCATCATCTTCAACAACTTTTTTTGGTTCTTTCAAAAATTCATCATTTCAACTTCAACAAAAACCACAAAATCAAACATTTAAAATTAGGGGACCAAATTTCGAACGTTTAATAGTTAGGGGACAAATTGAAAACTGAAAATAAGTTAAAGGACCAAATGATGTATTAAGTCTTTAGACTATATCATGCTTCTGTGTTTGTAATTTGGATGGAAAGAAATTGTCGTTGTTTTTGACAAAAGAAGGAGTTTGTCGCTCGTTTACTTGATAAAGTAAAATTAGCATCTTTCTTTCTGATAGTCGAAAGCAGAAAACTCATCTTTAAATCCTGATTTTAATCATTGGTGGATTAACCTTCTAATTGTATGTGTACTATATATAACTTTCATCTTAGAAGTACAATCTATGAAAGAATGTTGTGGGTTTTACTCAAATTATTGGGCACTTTCGGCCTTTATCGTGTTGGGCCTATCGTCTCTCTTTCTGTAGTTGGACATAGCAATTTTTTAGTGGGTTTTACTTACAAAGATTTTTTTTTTCAACCAGCCGTGTTTCTTGCACGTCTTTTGTCTTTTCAATTTTATATAATTCAAATCTAAAAAAAAAAATGATAATAATCTGAAATCTGTCTACATATGAACAATGATCATAATCCACTTAAATTGGTCTCGTGATGTTTGCTTGGGACATTAAAGTATGTTCTTCTTGAGGTACCCAAAATTATTTTAATATCTTAGTTCTTTTCCTCTCTAAAATTTCTCCCGTGTTGTTCCACAACCCTTAATAATATTAAGCACATTTTACTAATTTTTTATCCCACGTCCATGCTATTATTATATACAAACAAAATTTACTCGTACACCCCTCCCCCATGTGAAGGAAGTTTCGCGAGAGAAGAGCTAATGATGTATAATTATGTTTTTTGGGTATAGTAATGATGTATAATTTTATTCAGCGCCATGAGTACTTTGAAATCAAATAAAATAAAAAAATATTTTGATGATGTTTTTTGTTATTAATCAAACTAATACGAAGGGAAAACCATCTTTGACAATCAACCACACCACACTAGCTGAGTCATCATAGCACGTGTCAATGTATCCAAGTTAGTTTTCTTTTAAGGAAATGTATCCAAGTTAGTTAGAAGGTGTAACAGTTGATGGCATAGAGGGAGCTATATAAACTTCCTTGTAACTACTCTCCATTCATTCATTCAATTCATCATAAACATTCCTCTTGATATGAATCTTTCTCTTCTTACTATGATGGTATCATAAAGGTCATTTTTATTTTATGAGCAGTGGTGTTAAAACACATTTGTTCTAACATTCATCCTCTTATTAGGTAAAATAAGGGCGAAGCCACCACCCGGTGAGTCTGGACTCAATCGATACTTTTTTCATATTTCACTCAACTCAATAGTCCATTAACCCACTCAAAAAAAATGGGCAAACTCAATATTTTGACACGCACGTACACAAGAATTCTTGACTCTATAATTTTTGTCCAAACTCTATAAAATTCCTAGCTACGCCACTAGGTAAAAGTAAATGTTAGTCACACCGCTTTAAGAATAGATTCTATATAAAATAGGATCTACGTGTATTTGATCCAATACAAAAATGAGTGTTGAGAAAAGTGTGTTAAAGTGAGTATTACTAACAATATTCTTGTTTTATATATTGTTGAAAAAACCTAAATGATGCATGAAGAAATTATAATGTCACTTTATTTTTTGAGTTCACCTCAAATGGTCAAATTACTTCATATTTGTATGTCTTCTTTTGTTGTTTTAATGAATATAACAATCAATCATTGTGTGCATACACCAAATTGAGTATGTATGCCCTTGTAAAACAAAAAACAAATTCCTATGAGAATAAAAAAGATAGGGAATGGCGTTATTGCAAAGTGAACTGAATTAATTCTAGGGTTAATAGGTCTTTACCTCCTGTAATATAAGTCATTTTTGGTTTTTCTCCCTGTAAAATATTTTTTTTGATTTACCCCCTGTAAAATATTTTTGTTTTGATTTACTCCCCTAATAGGCCAAACAAAAACCAATTTTATTTTATTTTTTCAAGAAATTTTCGTTTTTGTTTGGCCTATTAAGGGGGTAAATCAAAACAAAAATATTTTACAGGGGTAAATCAAAAAAAATATTTTACAAGGGGGAAAACCAAAAATAGCTTATATTACAGGGGGTAAAGACCTATTAACCCTTAATTCTATCTTGGTCAATAAGTAATTATCTATTTTCTATAATCGTCAGGAGAAACTTTACATGATATATCGGGCTCCAATATTACTACTTTTATTTTGCATTTTGATGATTGATACCGTGCAGGCTATATGACCAATTTCAATTTTTGGAACTATGGTTGGTATGTAACGTATATGGGTTACTTTTGATTCCTAATGCCATGGACAATTGGACATGCATATGAGGATATGATATGACCAATATCAAAGAAAAAGAAGACAATGTGAGCATTTCCTAAAAAACAATACAACATAAACGAAAATGAAATATTTCCAAGTATTATGGACATATGTCCCTAATCTAATCTAATCTAACCATAGACAATTGAGTCATAAAGATAAGCTTTTTGAAGGTTTTCATTACACGAGAAAGATTGAGAAAAAGTTGTTTATGAGCTTGAAACTAGATTGGGAAAAAGAGGGGAGGGAGTGGAGCTCCCTCCCCTTACCCCCAAGTGTTGGCCAAATGTGTGTTAGGTCTAAATCTTATTGTCGGATATGGTTGGATTTTGGGGGTTATTGCCCCCGTTGTAGGATTCAGAGATATTATTGTAATATGTATCATAATACAATATATACAAGACTTGTAATATTGTAAACCTTAATTCCCTCCAGTAATATACGGAACTATAAATGCTCTATATGCGTAGAAGTAAATACAAAAAACCGAACTACATAAACAAGTGATCGTATTCTAGTGTTTTTTATTTTTTTTTCGTTTCTTTAATCCTCTATTACTAATTGTTGTTCTAACATATATAAACATTGATTTCTCAAGATGGATTTCTTTTAAGGCTATGGAGACACAATCCATATAGTTTTGGCTTCCCTATATTATTGGTAAATCAATGCTAAATGATGGACACTTAAACTTTGCCAAAAATTGTGTTTGGAAGAAGTTGAAAATTTGAAAAGTGAAATTTCCTCAATGGATAGAGTGGTTTTCATTTTTATGCAATAAATGATAGAAGAAATTGATATAGGATTCTAAGAAGGATGATATATTTTTTACTATTAAAAGTATTTATCACTATTTGACGATGGGATGAATTTGAGTTTTCTTAAAGTTCTTGTCTTACAATTAAGACGGAGGAAGTAGTTGTTCTCGTTTTCCTTTTACTTTAAATCATTTAAATGTTATGTAAATGCTTATTCTCATCACTTATAGCATGTTTGGCTTAGCGTTTGGAGCAAGATTCTCGCATCCCAATGTAGTGTTACCGTGACTTTTATGAAGTTGGAAATTCCAGCTTTAGGCTAGACACACGTTTTTTCTCCCCCACCGCTATTCCAAACACGTCATTAGTTAAATTTACTTTATCATTCATTGATATTATTTGGATTTAAGATTGGACTTCTAGTTTTGCTTTTTTTTTTTCCTTCTTTCTAATATTATTGCTTACTTTAATTCAATTGATTTAGCTACTTAATGATATTCCTTTTTATGTACTACTTTGCTAATATAATCCATAAAGAAAATTAGTTGGAATTGAGTGGGACCCAATCTCAAACATGTACATTCGTGAAAGCAAAACAAAGCTCCCAATGGGACCCAAACCAAATGGTAGACCCCTTCCCCCGCCAAAACCAGACACACGCACAGGTTGTAACGTAACAAATACAGAAACCATGATTCTCTTTCACTCCCTTTTTGTTTATTCCACAATTAACTATACTCACATACATGTATTTTTAATTATATTAACAACATTATTACATACCAATACGAATAACAAAGTAGAGATTATGATGATGAACAATAACGTGGGAAGAATTATGATTCATCACCACACACAGTGCTACCACCATTGATAATTTCCACTTCCTCTTTAGTCTTTACTTTGCTTCCAACCTTAACTTTCTTCTTTCATTTTTGTGACCTTTTGGATCTTCCTTGGGATCTTCCAAACCATTTTTGCCTTCATATTTTGCTTTCTAGGTGATTTGGACCGGTTCAGGATTAGTCGGTTATTGAACCAGATACCGAGTTTTCAAAAAATATATAATTTTCTTTCCGTATTAATTCGGTAAGTTCTATGATTTTTCAGAATACTTTGGATTCTTCATTTTCTCAGTGTTTTCTTTTCTGGGTATTTTGTATTTTTTAAGAAAAAATGAATCTTGGCTTGAAAGCAAAGTTTTTTTTTATCATTGCTTGTAGGTATGTTGGTCTTCAATTTTGTATTTTTGTTTAATTTGGTTGTTTCATATGTTTTGTGATGTCATATATGAATTTGGTTTTGTTAACTGTCACTTGTTAACTTGTGTTTAATGTAAGAAATCCCATTCTTTACGCATTAATCATCTCAGGGATGCAACCTATTTGGTCCTCTGCTTGAGTTTGTGTTCTAACTTCTAAGTAGAGTTTTTTTTTTTTTTTTTTTTTCAAATACCATAA
>Ga0228711_1008661_pt1 | contig 14160 bp, 10 predicted proteins | sample MedpolnodulmetaG_2_FD_177996 | JGI IMG/M metagenome (GOLD analysis project Ga0228711, IMG submission 177996) | Root nodule microbial communities from Medicago polymorpha collected in Santa Monica, California, United States - brown nodules | ecosystem: Host-associated > Plants > Roots > Nodule...
TTATTGAATTGACAATGGAAATTGATTCCTCTTTATTTTCGCTTTAGGAAGTTACAATTGTTTTTCATAAATTGTAGAAGAATGATTTTTAAGGATAGACTCAATGTTCATGACTGTAATTCAAAACGTTTTAGCGATTTTAATGTGAACACTGCTTTGGTTTTTGAATAGCAGCAAATGCAATTGAAATATTTTGTAATGTTTGATAGATGAAGTTGTAAGTTTTGATTATGCATGTCATTATGTCAGTGGGAGTGGGCTGCCAGGTTTCTATTTCAACCATAAGTTAGAGTGGTTAGCAATTCTGGCATGTAGCAAACAAATTTGCCAGTTCAAGTTTGTTTTCATTTGACAACACTAGATGTATACCACCTCTCTAATGATACCTCTAAATTGATTGACACCAATAATTTACTAAACAATGTGTTAACAGGAAAATATAGCATGATGAGGATTCTGAATGTTAAAATCAGTTCCTTGATGACTACTATCTATACTGGATTGAGTTCTAGGTTTTATTAATGATACTTTGCTTATTTGCGAGTGAATTATGGGTGACTTAGCGTGGTCCTTGAACATTTCTCAGGTTCACCCACATGTTTTTACAACACAAAGGAGACAATCACCCACATATTTGTTCACGGAGTTGGAAGAGTTAAAAGAGACAGAGTCCAAGCTTGTTTTCGAGTTGGCTGAGTGTAGGATGTTAGATTAATTACTGAATTAATGAATTATGGATTTACGACAAACAATTATTATAAGTTAATCTTAATATAAATTATGGTCTATGGTGTTGAGCACAAATTAGTTGATGAACATGTGTGACTGGGCTATTGTTTTTAAATGGACCGTGATGGGTTGACCTATTTATCTAAGCCCAATGAGAGGTCCCTGCCCTCAACCGTTTAGCTATTTAAACATCATCCCATCAGATAGACGGTTAAGCATTTTGAACGGTATGGTGAAAACCTATATAACCTAAACGGCGATGAGGGTAGTATCCCTTTCATACCTGTTGGCAGTTGTCCTTCATGAACCTAAACCTAAAGGGACACAATATCTTATTGCTGCTTTGTTACTAATGATATGCTATAATTTGTATCTAGTGATTATAACAAAGCAAGAATAAGAAGTTGTGTACCTGTAGGTTTAGGTTCATGGAGGACAACCGCCAACAAGTATGAGAGGGAGGATGACTACCTTCATCGCCGTTTAGGTTATCTAGGTTTTCACCATACTGTTCAAAATGCTTAACCATCTGATTAGAAGGCGTTTAAATAGCTAAATGGCCGAGGGCAGGGACCTCTCGTTGGGCTTAGTTAAATGAGCCAACCCATCACGGTCCATTCAAAAACAATATCCCAATCACACATATTCATCAACTAATTAGTGCCTAACACAATAGACCATAATTTATATTAAGATTAACTTGTAATAATTGATTATCGTCAATCCATAATTCAATAATTAATCCAACATAGGAAGAATCAGAATGAGGTTGGTGAGCTTGAGAAGAAAGTTGCTTCGTTAGAAGAGAAAACCAGCCTCTCTGAGCAATTGGCTGCATTGAGTAGGAGCTGTGGATTGGAAAGACAAGAGGAAGCGGTGAAAGGGGAAACTATGGATTGTTTGATGCAGAATCTTGTGCTTGAAGTTGTTGAGTTGAGAAGGTTGAATAAGGAGCTGCATATGCAGAAGAGGAACCTCACTTGTAGGCTCTCCTCTATGGAGTCTCAATTGTTTTGTTATGCAAACTCTTCAGACTTCAGGGGTAAATTTTTGCAATTTGACTGATTTAATTTTTTGTGACATAATTTCTTTTCTCATGAGTAGTTAGATTGGAATAGAAGATATGAATAGGTTCTCTTAGGATTAACCAACACAATTAGGCTCTTAACTATTTTTATTGATGCCTTGTTTTGGCAGCCACAACTACTGGTAATGTTTCTAAAAACGGTCAATGGTTTTAGAATGATGTATGCTATCTTACTGAGTTGGACTTAAAGTGGCGTGTGCTAACTTGCTGAGATATACTAGGGTTATTAACTTAAATCATACTTGATAGGACAGTGATGGTGAGCACTGCTCATGGCTTGAAGTTTACTCTGTCCAAAATGAATTACCATTCAAAGGTTATCAAGGACTTGACTTGCCCAATTTGCCTATCCTCTACTGCAGGCAGGCTGATTTTGGGTTTGTTATCGATGCTTTGTTTAAGTATTTGCAGAGCAAGGCTGCCAAGTATCATTAAGTTAGAAATGCTGGTTTTGCTCATGTGTCCTTGCTGCTCGTTTACTTTTCAGGCATTGTGTTATCTTTTGTACTAGCTTCCAGTCTTCTAATTTTCTTTATAACTTTGTTGATTTTGATGACATTCTGTTCATTATTGCTGTTTTCTTTTGTTTTGAAGTCAATGAAATTGGAGCAGAACATGCAATGAGTGCGGATGATGTCACGAGCAAAGAAGTAAATGTAAAGGAAGAAGGTTTCAATGTGCATATTGATTTCTAGAGGAACCAAGTTTGGCAACAAAGAAAAAAGTACAATTACTGGTAGAGAGTAGAGACAAAGAATGGATAATCAACTCTATGAGAGAAGAGACCGAGTGATTGAAAGACTTTGTACATGTTACTAAACAAATAATGGAAAAAAAAAATGCTCAAGTGGTGCAAGAAGTGTTTAATGAAATGAAGATGACTATTGATATTGATAAAGCTCTTCCATTGAGTGAGAAGAAAGATTTTCTTGAGTCTTTTATATCACGAGTATTAATATATGAATTGAATTTCTTGTCCAAACAATAAATTTTGAAAATGGAAGGGGATTCCATAGAATTCCATATTCGCTTGAATTTTAAATTCCTCTATTCAAGACCTACTATATTTCCCAGTAAAAAACTACTATATTTCCTCTGAATTACTTAGATTAGAAAAGGTACTATATTTCACAAGCTTTTGATCTTTTGAATGAATAAATAATTTCTATTAATTTCATCTCCAGCAACCACGACATTAAACTGTGCCTCTTTTATATTTCGCTATTGTTTTATTTATTTTTTTGGTGAATTTATATTTCATTATTATAACAACTTATTTTCTATGGGTTTTTAATTACACGATATCAGTCACTTATTTATACCATAGCATAAAGGTGTTATTGATGTTTTAAAGTATTATCACTTTTTTTTTCCTTTTGTCTCTATTTCTTTTTCTGGGAAAAGTCCTAGGGTGGTTTGATAGTGTCTCAATCTAAAATATAAAAGATTTTGAAACTCTGATAACACTTATAAAAGATTTATATTAGAATCCCTCCAATAATAGTAGCAGAGCTTGAACTTTAAATCTTTGGATGCACAATCCATCTTTTTATTGATAGATTAAGCTCTTAACATTGTCTCAACTTCTATTTGATGATGGAAAACAAAATGCACTGCATGAAATGTGAGATCAATAAAGAGTTCGTTAGCTACAAATTAAAAAAAAGTTTTTATTTTTAGAAATAATTTTCATGATAACTGAAAAATAGAATGAGCTATTTCAAACTCAATTTTTATAAATCAAAAGAATAATTTTGATATTCATAAAGAATAATTATGAATTATCATTCATTAATAATATGAGAAATAAATTACAAATGTTAGAAAAAAATAATAATAAATATTTAGAGTGTAATAGAAAAATTAATACTCCGTTGATATTGTAAAAAAAACATATTAAATGAGATTATTTTTTATGATGCTTAATTTTTTTAATTAAACGAGTTATATTGTAGGATAGACAAAGCAAATCATGAAAATTAAGAAAATTGATAAATGCATTAAGTTTTTGTTTATCAATATCTTTTTAATAAACTTTAAATTTAGGGTGAATGAATGGTGTCACAATTCAAGGCAAGAAAGAACATTAGGTTCAAAGAATACTTACAAAAATATTTACATTTACCTCGAACAATAGAGGAGCTCGAACTTAAGACCTCCAACTTTAGTGTCTGTCTTTTTTCCACTAAACCAAACTCTTCAAGTTAATAAATATTATATTAAGAATAATACTAGTAACACTCTTTTTCTAACGTTAATCGTAACACTTATCCACTTATTGGATGAAATATTATGTGTGTCAACGCTTTATATGAAGTTTTGAAATGTAGAAAACACACGAGTTTCATCCAATAAAATAGTGAATGTTAAAAAGAGAGGGTATATAACATCCCTCTTATTTTAAAACTAAACAAAATATCATAACACATTCATAAATAACTATTAAAATATTGCTAGTATTATTAACATCAGTATTTTATTTTGTCAAAAAAAAACAAATCAATATTTTATCTTATTTCAATTATTATCTAGAAAAAATTATTTTGCTCAAAAAAAAAAAATTTATTATCTAGAAGAAGAAAGAAAAATCAATGTAGACCTTTTTTTAATCCTAGCCCATAACACAGCAATCCAACACAACAAGGCTGTAGTGGATAAGTACATTTATCTTACGTTTCATATCGCCTATCTCCCGAGAAGTCACTTGGTTGTAAGGTTTGTCCTACAACCTAGAGGTACTCGGTTCGAGACCCGGCACCAAGAGAAGAGAAGAAGAGGGAAAGAAGAAAAACATGAGGTATTTCAAAATACCTCTCTTTTGTTACTCTCCCTAATCTTTTTTGTTCCTGCTACTATCCTCTTTAATGGGTTTGTACTAGGTTTGCTTTCTTCTTCTTCTGTCTCCAATTTCATATTTTTAATGGGGTAATGAGATTCTAGTTTATTTTTGTTGCTTATTGTTTATACCTTTATATGAGCCTGCCTTTCATTTCTTGTTTTGTTAGGATTAGGAATGTTGGAATGGGAATTTTGGTTACTTAATTATGTGATTATTGAACGGTGTTTTAACTTTATAGACTATACTTTTACGGTGTTTTTTCATTCTAAGCATATATTCTGTTGTTGCCTCCCTCTGGCTGTTGGCCCCAATTGTTCATTCCTGTTTGCTGCTGACTCATTTGTAGTGAATCAAACTTGGGGCCAACCCTCCTACTCCAAGGGACTGTTGCCTGTTGGTGATAAAACTGTTTGTGCTTGGAGGTGCAGATGGGAAAAATCTGCACAAGGATTTGTATATACTAGACCGACCCTGGTAAGTCCTCACTTGGAATTATGTTAGTCCGTCTGACTAACACGTTGTTTTAATCCATCTGACTAGTTTATAGTTATTGAATTGACAATGGAAATTGATTCCTCTTTATTTTCGCTTTAGGAAGTTACAATTGTTTTTCATAAATTGTAGAAGAATGATTTTTAAGGATAGACTCAATGTTCATGACTGTAATTCAAAACATTTTAGTGATTTTAATGTAAACACTGCTTTGGTTTTTGAATAACAGCAAATGTGATTTAAATATTTAAGAATGGTTGGAATAGAAGATATGAATAGGTTCTCTTAGGATTAACAAACACAATTAGGCTTTTAACTATTTTGATTGATGCCTTGTTTTGGCAGCCAAAACTACTGGTGATGTTTCTAAAAAGGGTCAATGGTTTTAGAATGATGTGTGTGCTACCTTGCTGAGAAATACTAGGGTTATTAAGCCTACTTATAGGAAAGTGGTGGTGAGCACTGCTCATGGCTTGAAGTTTACTCTGTCCAAAATGAATTACCATTCTAAGGTTATTAAGGTCTTGGCATGCCCAATTTGCCTGTCCTTTATTGCAGGTCAAGGCTAGTTTCAAAGTATTTGCAGAGCAAGGCTGTCAAGTGTCATTAGGTTAGCAATGCTGGTTTGTTCATGTGTCCTTGCTGCTTGTTTACATTTTAGGCATTGTGTTGTCTTTTGTACTAGCTTCCAGTCTTCTAATTTTCTTTATACATTTGTTGATTCTAATGACATTCTGTTCATTATTGCTGTTTTCTTTTGGTTTGAAGTCAATGAAATTGGAATAGAACATGCAATGAGTGCGGATGATGTCACGAGCAAAGAAGTAAATGTAGAGGCAGAAGGTTTCAATGTGCATATTGATTTAGAGGAACCAAGTTTTGCAACAAAGAAGAAGTACAATTACTCGTGCTATTATGGGTAGAGAGTAGAGACAAAGAATAGATAATCAACTCCATAGAATTCCATATTTGCTTGAATTAAATTCCTCTATTCAAGCATTACTATATTTCCTTTGATTTTTTTTTTGAGAGGAATAAACTTATAGCATTTCACTACTCAATATGTGTTCAATACAATTTGGTATGTTAACCAGTAACTGGAAACTAGTTGATAATGTGGCCACCTTAGCTAACTCATGGGCAACCTCATTTGCTTGTCTCCGCACAAACCCCACACTGGAGTTTTCATAAAAGGACCTAAACAAAGATTTACAATTTTGAATAATGCTTCCAAACTCTGTTACGTCATGCCTAGAGGATAAAAAACTATCAACTACTTTCTTCGCATCTAACTCAAAGTCAACATGACCTAAGTTAAGCTCATGAACCCATTCTAGAGCCGATAATAATCCAAGAGCTTCTCCAACATGAACTTCACAAAGTGGGTTATACCATTAAGTTTTAGCTAAGACAAAAGAGCCTGTTTCATCTCAAATGCACATACCTACTCCCACCCTGTTTAAATGCTTAGAGAAAGAAGCATCAATGTTGCATTTGTAGCGACCTTCCATCGGTTTTTTCCATCTAACCAACTCAGATGGTTTATGTACATTAGGGGACGGCTGACGAAAGGACATAGCAGATTTCCAATCATGAAGCAACGACTTTGCGCGTCTGAAAACAAAAAATTGAGCATCATTCACATCATTCCAAATCTTATTATTCCTTTGCTTCCAAATACTCCACAAAATGCAGCAAGAACAAAGCCACTTCATCGGCACATAAAACCTGCAGCATATTAAATATGATCCCAGCACAATCTTGCCCATGATTAATCACATTACCCATCCTTGTACAACCATCACACATACTCCAAATATTACTACCACTAGGACAACGAAAAAATAAATGAAAACTGTCCTCCTCACCATAGTTACATAGAACACAATGAGAAGGGCAATTAACTCCTTTATCCTTAATCCTCATACGCGTAGGCAAACATTTTCTGCATACTCGCCAGATGAAATTTTTCACTTTTGGGGGAATTTTAAGTTTCTAGAGCAAGTCCCAACTACCTTGTACTTTGAAATGATTGATATCAAATAATTCTTGCATACAAAGGCGATATGCACTACGAACAGAGTACTCACCATTCACTTCTTTAGTTCACACCAACCGATCTTGTTGAACTGAAGGATACAGCGGCGTGTTACTGATATGGTCCACAACCTGTTGGTCAAAAATAGATTGTAATAACGGAATATTCCACGCTTTTACATCAGGAAGAATGCAATCAGAAACTCGCAGTTCAGCCAAAGGTGAATTATCAATGTTTTGTGCTGCAAGATAAATGTTATCAGAAATCCAATTACTGTTCCAAACCGAGATAGAGGAACCATCACCTATCTTCCACCTACTTCCAGCCTTTAGAATAAACTCAGAATTGCAGATACTTCTCCAAACAAAACTTGGTTTATGACCCAAAGTGGATTCGAAAAAACTACACCGTGGAAAGTATCTTGCTTTATAAATTCTTGCAATAAGAGATTCAGGGTTGGTCATGATTCTCCAACCTTGTTTACCCAACATTGCAAGGTTGAAAGTCTCCAGACTTTTAAAGCTCATACCACCATTCCTTTGAATTATTTAGAAAAGGTACTATATTTCACAAGCTTATGAACTTTTGAATGAATAAATAATTTGTATTAATTTCATCTCCAGCAACCACGACATTAAATTGTGCCTCTTTTATATTTCACTATTGTTTTATTTATTTTTTGGTGAATTTATATTTCACTATTATAACAACTTATTTTCTATGGGTTTTTAATTACACGATATCAACCATTTATTTATACCATAGCACACTACCAAAATAAAATAAAATACCATAGCATAAAGGTTTTATTGATGTTTTAAAGTATTGTCACTATTTTATTCGTTTTGTCCTAGCTTCTATTTCTTTTTGTCGGAAAAATCTTAGGGTGATTTGATAGTGTCTCAATCTAAAATATAAAAGATTTTGGTTAGCAAAATGCAGTGGATGAAATGTGAGATCAATAGTGTTGGTTAGCTACAAATTAAAAAAAAAGTTTTCCTTTTTATTTTTAGAAATGATTTTTATGATAACTTAAAAATAGAATGAGCTATTTCGAACTCAATTTTAATAAATAAAAAGAGTTTCATAAATTTGGATATTCATTTTTTTTTGACAAAATAAATTTAAATATTCATTGCTAGAGATTTTTTTGGTGGTGGCCGGGATTTGAACCCCGAACCTTGTATATTTTATGCATTGTCCATACCGCTAAGCTCTTTCTTAAAAAAAAATAAAAACTGAACTAAGCTCACAAGGACTCATTGTTAGAGATTTAATGTAATAAAAAACACATTTTTTCAAAAGATATTTCTTAAAAATGGTTTTTATGATAAACAATTCAATATAGCTTAAGATTTTAAGCATTTTTTTAAATTTTATCCAAAATAATCATAGTAAAATGATGAAATACTTTTCTTAGGGGAAAATGATGAAATACTTAAAAATAACTTTTTATGAGAAGTTGTCTGAATCAATTTTGTATTTGAAGTTTTGTTTTAAAAAATTCAGTCAAAAAATTTATAAAAAAAATGAAACACTTTTTTTTTGACAAAAAAAAGCCCAAAAATATCATCTAATCAGTATAATATAAGCTAACAATTAAATACGATTCAAGTCAATTTATTCTCTAAATAAATAAATGCAAGTCGAGTATTGTGTGAGCCAGAGCGAGAGCATGCCAAGTACAAATAGTTAAATACAATTGTGTAGGATTTGTTATTGCCTGTCTCCTGAGAAGTCACTTGGTTGCAAGGTTTGTCCCACAACTTGGAGGAACTTGGTTCGAGACTGGGCGAGAGAAGAAGAGAGAAAGAAGATTAAATATGAGGTATTTCAAAATACCTCTCTTTTTGTTTTACTGCCACTCTTTTATTCTCTTCTTCATTAGGTTGGGTTTCTTGTTCCGTTACCAAAATTCAGATTTATTTTTATTTGCATTGAATGTCGGAAACAATGAAATAATTGACATCACTGGTAAAATGGTACACACCAAAATAGAAGCTGTGAACAAAATTAATTCATATCTCAAAGCAGGTTTCTTTTGTTATAGCCTAGGCTAATGGGCGAGTAAAATTGAAATTACAACAAATGGAGGTTTATTCCAATTCCGCCATGCTATAGATAGTGTATTGTAGAACGATAATGGTTAGGTCAAATTCTGCTATGCTATTGTGCAGCTATAACCACTGTTTGACAACACTAAAATTTTTGTTTTATTTCGAGATGATTTATTGTTGGAACAAATATGTAAGTGTGGATAGAGTCTAGCATTAAACTTGAAGTATGTTTGAATTTAGAGGATCGGTGTGTCAATTTGTTGCTGGTATAGTTGACATGTGTTTCAATTGGAAGGTATGATTATGAATACTAAAGCACTGTGGGGGGCGATGGAACTACATATTGAATATTGATGACATCCTGTTTTAGCTTGATAGTGTAGTCTAAAACTATTGTTAGCTATATATTTATGCAGTGTATTGATTTTGACTTACTATATGATAACCTCATGGAAATGTATCATTTATTTGATTGAACCCTTACTATTTCATTTGAATTACTTACGCAGCAAGAGAAATAAAGTAAGTTAACAAGCTTATGAAACTTTTGATTTTGAATGAACAAATAATTTCTAATTTCATCTACAGAATATCTAATGCTGCTTCTTCTGAAGGGTAGTTTCGTAGTGTGTAAATTTGATGTAGTTAAAAAGTGAATTTGTCATTGCGCCCAAAGTTAGTTTGAAAGTACTATTTCATCCATTCAAATTCTGTTTTCAGGAATCAGTTATTGGAAAGTGTAGTGTTGTTTGCGTATCAGAGGACAAGAGAAATCCCAAACCATCTGAACCAGAGTTAAAGAGAGCAGATTTCTTTTTCAAATGTACTTTCGATGTTGATAGGCCTGTAATCGATCATAAATTTCCGGATAAGATTGATGGAGTTGAAGGTCAGTTGCTCATGTCTTGTATTTCTTTGCCTGCTATTTTCATGATTAAATTGGACAGACCACATACAGTAACTATTTGACCTGTTCATATGGTACACTTGCTTGTTTTTTTTATAAATACGGCAGTCTGTTGTTACCATAAATTAGCATTCCCAATTCATTGTGTTGGTGTTCTGCAGTGGAGCAGTTCTTTAATAGGAAGGGGATAAAAAGACTGGTAGTGGTAGTAATCTGCATCTTGAGATAAATAAAACGCCTAAAGATAAAGATAAAGATGAGAACTTATGGGAATTTTAAAGATGAAGTTAAAGACAAGGTAATGACATGCTTAGAAAGAACTAGAAGAAGCTTTTTCCCGTCATTGGAAAACAAAAGACAGTGGATGGAATGTGGGAGCAGTATTAGACATGCTTAGAAAGAACTAGAAGCTATACACATAATAGAATTATTCCCCGAAGACAATGAGAATTATAATTGCCAAGTTTGCTTAATGTCTTCAAAAATATGAAGTTAAGTGAACTTTTCTTGATACATCATTTATCTATATATTTTTTTTGCTTTCCATTCAGTTTCTCCATTATTACCATTTTTTTGCTTTCTCATGTTCAGAGGTCTGTAGTTGGTTTAAGTCCCTATATGTTATTTACTTTACACCTAAGAACTTAAATAAAACATCTGCTTTTTGGAGTATGCTTCTGTTTTGATAAGGAGTTTATTTTTGTTGCTTGCTTTGATGTGTTAGGTTGGGAAGATTGTGTTTAGAATGGAACAATAATAAGGCTTTTTGAAAAGATTATGAGAAGAATGTTGTGCATTCATCTGAGAGACGATGATTAAGTAGAGATGAGAATATATCTTCTAAAAAAGAACGTGGATTGCGCGTGTATGCCCCATATTGTGAAGGAGATGAGGATGAAAGACACTTGGTTTTTGGAGTGCACACACGCGGTGAAGGCTTGGCGTGAAGTTGATTTGTGGAATGCAATAACAAGAATGCCGCGGCCTGGTGCCTTGTTCAGATCTATCTTTTGTAAGCTGTTGATTTCTTTGAGTGAACAAAAGTGTTAGTACTTTGCTATGCTTGTGTGGATGATATGGAAGAGACGGAACAAGAAGTGGGAAAACATTGAGAAAACTTTGCTATGCTTGTGTGGTTGTGCCTTTTTCAACTCAAAAAATCATTGCCGTCAAACTTCACCCAGACAGCTTTGTGAATTGATGATTGCTGCAATTTATTTTCTCCCACTAGACTAAGGATTTACATAGTTTTTGAAATTTTGTTGCTTGCCGAAAGGAATTAAGCTATTGCACGTTTATATTGCAATTCGAGAAGCTTCTAAGGAGACTTGTATATAATTTATCAACCATAAAACCAACTACAACTCATTGAATCAATCGTGTGCCTATAAATAGTTGGTAGAATCGTGTGCCTATAATAAGTTGTTTCAATCCTATATAATGAAATAAAACAAATGCGGAAAGAAATAAAATAGGATTTACCACCCAAAACCCAGATTCTCTCAAAAGTAAATTAGTTGGTAACCCAGGAGATAAGACTGAAATTTATGCTCTACATGGAAACAATTTCTCTGTTTTCGACTCTACTTCCGCAAGGGAATTATAGTAGCTATTTTAGTAAATCAGTTATAATTATCATAAATCTGCTCTGCCAGGATATCGTGGGAAGGGAATCACATCTCGAATATTTTTCAGGCCAGTGACAAAAAGAATCATCCTTTCAAAGCCAAGACCGAATCCAGCATGTTTCACCGTTCCATACCGCCTAAGGTCAATGTACCATTCATATGGCTCAACAGGCAAATCCATCTCCTTTAGTCTGTAACATTATAACAATAGAAACAAGGAAAATAAAGTAAAAAATCCTTAACAAAAGATAACAGAGAGTAAAAAGAGCACATTTATTTATGAATCAGGGTAAGCGGAAATTATAATTTACCTTTGTTGAATGACATCATAACGCTCCTCCCTTTGGCCTCCACCAATTAACTCTCCCACCTGAAATTACAGTTACAAATTCCAATTACGCCAACCACAAAAGCAACTAGGTATAACATATACAACTCTTCTGTACCCCCGCTCAGTATCATAATAAGTAAATCACATTTTCTGATAACACATAAATCTAAATCCTTCTTATAGTTTGATATGCAGTTTTTCTCGATCTCTCTTTATTTCTAATTCTCGTCTACACTGCTTACTATGATGATAGGACTTCTATAGTTCTTTTCCCAAGCACCATAGACATGTTAAAATAAAACAAACAGAATACATACATTTGGGACAAGAACATCCATAGCAGCCACTGTCTTTAAGTCATCATTGAGGCGCATGTAGAACGCTTTGCCTTTGATATCTTCACCTTTTGGATAATTATAGACTATGACAGGCTTCTGATCCTTCACCTTTGTTAGGTATCTGCATATCATAACCCAAAGGCATCAAACAACACAACTTAATAAGAGGAGTGATAAGCTGGCTTGGTGGTTACAGAGGGCAGAGCAGCAAGGACCATGGTTCAACTCCACACATTCACAAAAGTAACAACCAACATTTATCAATAAAGAAAAAACACAATACAATAAGAACAAGAACTTGAAAAAACTGTAGAAGTACCTTTCATGCTCAGAAGCTAAATCAATTCCCCATTTTACTTCATTCTCAAATTTCTTACCAGATTCTTCCAGTATTTCCACAGCTTCTGTATATGTAAGTCGAATGAAGGGGGTGGAGGCAACCATATTCAAACGATCAATGCAACCAGGATCAACCTTGTCAGCCATTAATTTCATATCCTCAAGGCAGTTGTCGAGTAACCACTGACACAAAAATTTCACATATGCCTCGGCGCACTTCATATCATCCTACACAATAATGCAGATAAAAGTTATTGTTTCTGCCAACAACAAAAGCAAAAGCACCAACCATAGGAGTAGGAGTGAAGTTGGCAGTTCAAGATTGCACTAGAAAAATAAGTTTTTTTTTTTTTGAAATCAGCAAAGTTTATTAGGAAAAGAGTTTGTGCAAGTCGCACAGAAACTCAAACCAGGAAAATATACAACAGTCTCCGACATACTGGAAAACCAAACCATCAAAACCCTTAACAAATCCTACAGGCAGAACCGAAACCCATGACAATAAAAAATGGACAACCTGCTACAGGGAAATAAAAACAAAAACTGAGGCTACTATATGCATACTGGCAGCAAACAAAGACCTGCACAGACATCGTATACAACAGCCTCAACCTCCATTAGCAACCGAAGCCCAACTGCTAACGCATCAAACACTCCTTTGGGTTCCAAATCCATTCATAGAACAAGCAAGCCGCCGAATTAGCTCGATCTAACCACCACCTCCAAGCCAAAACCTTGATATCCTCGACCAGAAAGTCCACCTCCCCAATTTTATCATTAAAAATCCTGTCGTTCCTTGCTCGCCGAATATTCCATACTACCGAATGCCAAATCATCCAGAAACCCTTCCGCACCTTTTTATCAGTCGAGGCTCCATCCCAATTCTCCCATAGTATGAATAAATTCGGAGGAGTCAAAAAATTCAAACCTAACCATCTCATAACCCTATCCCACACCTTCATAGCAACTTCACAATGGAGAAATAAATGGATAGCCGATTCCACCTCCCTATTGCACAAGACACAGTCTAAGGAGGATTCCGGTAAAATCACCCTCCTTAAGGAAAGGTTATCCTTAGAAGGAATCCTATTAAGAAGGAGCTTCCACGAGAATGCCATCACTTTGGAAGGAGCATCCGACTTCCAAATCGTGGACAACAACATCCTATTCGCATCGGATAAAGGACCCTCCCCGAGAAACAACCCCTCCAACTTCGAAAATAAGGAATTCACCATGAAACTCCCTTTCTCTTCCAACTCCCACCACCACTCATCCTCCTCTTGCCCTCCCCTAAAACCATGGAGGTCCTCCATCATCTCTAGCAACAAGTCATTTTCCCACACAAATAATGGCAAAACCCAACCAGTCTCCATGT
>Ga0228711_1008663_pt1 | contig 14156 bp, 8 predicted proteins | sample MedpolnodulmetaG_2_FD_177996 | JGI IMG/M metagenome (GOLD analysis project Ga0228711, IMG submission 177996) | Root nodule microbial communities from Medicago polymorpha collected in Santa Monica, California, United States - brown nodules | ecosystem: Host-associated > Plants > Roots > Nodule...
TGTTTTTTCCTTTGAAAACATGGTCATCAAACGGGGTTCCGGAACTCCAAAATGATGGCAATACTCGAAGGTTAGTTAGGCCAGCTAAGCTGACCATTGTAGAGTTTTGACTTGTCTATAAAGGTTGGCTCCTCCTAACACAAAAGCAAAACGTGAACGGAAACTATACTAAAATAATATGAAACATTTTTCTTATAGTTAATCATTATCATATGGAGAAAGATTTGTTTGAACACTAATACAAATAAAAAAGGTTTAGACATATTGACATAGGTGGAGAAAAATAAATGAAAAGAAAATTCTGTCATATTATTTAATTATTTTTTCTTTAATTTTATTCAATTATTTGTGTGTCTAAACACTTTTTACCTATGTTTGTGATCAAGAAAGAATTTCTCGATTATATGACTCAAGGCAAAACTAAGATTGATTTAATTGGCAAGGTGTTGGTACATAATAGTATTTCTTCTGTGTTTTATTAAATGTAATTTTGGAAAAAATATTCATGGTTTATCAAATATCTTTTGCACAAATATTATTGATGTTTTTTATATCATACATTTTATTATTTATTACGTTTTCTTTTTTCTAATTTTTAATCTCTCTTTCTCATACCATTAATAAAATATAATTTTATAAAATCACTTATAATTATAATATCTGACAATTTAATAATTTAAATTTGTAGAATAATGATTTATTCTCTTAAATTTTTTTAAAAAAAGCTTTTTAAGTTATATTTTCATCATATTCTTGCACATGGACTTTTATCTTCAATTTTTTGTGCTTTATTCATGCTTATTCTATCCTCTGTCAAATAAATTCTTGCTTACTCTCTTGTGAAAATATAAGAACCAAACTTGGCCATTCTTTTATCACTGGTGCACTAGTATCCGATACCTTTTGATTTGTAGGTGGTGGTTATTTGCATGTGGCGGTGTCATTAAACTTTACACCAACAAAAAAATCTTTTGAAAAAGGTTTCTTAATTATTTGAAGGAATAAAGAATTTTTAATTTTTTAATGCACACCAGCTTAATGATTGTTCGCGCTGTCAACAAGTTATAAACCTTGTCAAAAAACAAAATATTTATAAAATGACACTTTTTTTTTTTTGACAAAAAAAGACACATTGTTGACAAGAGTCCTAACTATTCTAAAGTTCATGCATTTAAATAATTTGTGATTGAATAATTCAATAGTGTATTAATGATATCTTTATATATACTGTGTATGTATATCAACTAAAATGGTAAAAGTTTTCAGTTTAGTAATAAGAGTTTGATATACAAACTTAAACGACGAAATTCAAATTCTATCGAAGGATTAAAGAATAGTCACCAATACTAATAATTAATAAATAATAATTTCCCTATTCCAAAAATATATATAAGTGAATAGTTTTTTTTAAAAAGGTAAAATGAAATATATTAACTAAAACTTAGTCTCTCATACACAACAAGTGTCAGGGAAGAGAAGAACTAAGGTAGAAGAAATATTTGTTACATCAGGTTAACAATGGAAAAAACGATATAGCCATAATGCAGGCACGTTTAAAATACATAAGCTAAAATAAATTAGGTGAACTCCCAAACATAAAAGGGGATTAAGCCACCACATGTGATAATTAAAAGCAAAATTAGGATGATTTGTCTTCAAAAATCAGAAGGATTGGAGCTTAATTTTATCTATAAGTTGGATTATTGAATTCATCTTTTGTTAAAAACTCTAGCATTCTTATCACGCCTGATAATCCAAACGCAAGAAAGCCAAATTACATAAAAAGCATAATAAATGTTTTTTGAGAAGCCACCTAACAATCGGAAAAGAAGCAAGTGGTCCTTTAATCGAGTTGTTTTAGTTGAAACCACTCTAAGCCAATTATAAATTTCATACCAAATTTGTCCAAAAAAGTCACAAGTCATGATAATAATCCTCTTGTGAGCCGCAACCTCCTGAGCAAAAAAATGTATTTGGTTGAAAGACCCTTCGTCTGATTAAGTTATCGACTATTGGAAGGCGGTTTTGCAAAAGATGCCACGCAAAAATATTGACTTTTAGAGGAACCTCCTTGTGCCAAATAAGAGTATTATGATCATTGTTTGAAGGTTGATCCGTTGATGCCAAAAAACTGTCGACACTAGTAACGTTGTATTTTGAAGAGGTATGAAGTTGTCAAATCCACTTGTCATTCATATCAGCCAACAAAACAATTAGTAATAAAATGGCACAACATATCAGTCTGAGTGAATAGTTAATTATCCCTTTGAAAACTTAGTAGCACTTTAAAAAAAAACATAGTAGCACTTGTAAGAGATGGTAAAATACCTCTTTTAATTTAACCAGAGGTCATGCGTTCAAATACATCCAGTTTAACTAGAGGCAATGAATTTGAATCCACCAAGGTGTCACAACACCCTTATGGAATTTGCAAAATAGCAAAAAAAAAACAAAAAAAACTTGAAGCTAATAAGCGCCTTTCACTTTAGCTCCTCCGTTAGTTTTCACCATTTGAGAGTATGATGTGACCGTTAACTTTCCGATGCCACATATTTTGAAGGCTATTTCACATTACACAAGGCATTTGCATATTTTTTGGAAGAAAAAGTTTTAGAATTAATGAATTAATGAAAACCAATTAGGGCCTGTTTATTATAGATTAAAATAAAAGTGATTTTTACATAAAATAATTTAGAGATTATATTTTAGAGATTTTGAGCCCGTTTGTTGTAGCTTTTTTAAGAAAAAAAATCACTTATTTTAAAAAAAAAATCACTTTAAAGAGTTTTGTATCCGTTTGTTATAACATTTTAAAAAAATCAGAATCTAAAAAAAATCTAAAAACACCTTCAAATAAGAAGCTACTAAGAGCAACTTCTCAAAAAACAGATCTTTTTAGAGGAGAGAGAAAATATTGTTTAAAAGATTGAACTAAATTTGTAACAAAAAATTCCTTTTATATAGTTGTATCCAAACAAACTAGATTATGAGCCCGTTTGTTATAGCTTTTTTCAGGAAATAATCACTTTTAAGAGTTTTGCATTGTTTGTTACAGATTTTAAAAAAATCAAAATCTAAAAATAATCTAAAAACAGCTTCAAATGAGAAGTTGTTAAGAGCAGCTTTTCAAAAAACAGATTTTTTTTAGAGGAGAGAGAAAATAGGGTTTAAAAGATTAAACTAATTTTGTAACAAAAAATCTCTTTTATATAGTTGTATCCAAACAAATTAAGTTATTTATTTAAAAAAATTGATTTTTATCATAGTAAACAAACGCAAAATAGATTCTGATTTTTAATAAAATCTCTAAAATATAATCTCTAAATTATTTTATGTGAAAATCACTTTTATTTTAATCTATAACAAACGGACCCTATTTGTTTAAAAAAAGTGATTTTTATTACGGTAAGCAAACGCAAAATAGATTCTGAATTTTTCATAAAATCTCTAAAATATTTTATGTCAAAATCACTTTTATTTTAATCCGTAACAAACAGGCCCTTTATGAAAAATCAGAATATATTTTGCGTTTGTTTATCATAGTAAAAATCACTTTTTTTTAAACAAATAATCTACTTTGTTTGTATACAACTATATAAAAGGGATTTTTTGTTACAAAGTTTAGTTCAATCTTTTAAACAATATTTTCTCTCTCCTCTAAATTTTTTTTTGAGAAGTTGTTCTTAATAGCTTCTCATTTGAAGTTGTTTTTAGATTTGTTTTTTTTAGATTATGATTATTTTAAAAAGCTATAACAAACGGATGCAAAACTCTTAAAAGTGATTATTTTTTTTTTAAAAAAAAATCTAATAAAAGCTATAACAAACATGCTCTTAATCAAAATATAGGGTCCGTTTGTTACGGATTAAAATAAAAGTGATTTTGACATAAAATAATTTAGAGATTTTATGCAAAATCAGAATCTATTTTTCGTTTGTTTACCGTAATAAAAATTATTTTTTTAAACAAATATTCTTGTTTGTTTGGATACAACTATATAAAAGGATTTTTTGTTACAAAATTAGTTCAATCTTTTAAACAATATTTTCTCTCTCCTCTAAAAAAAATCTATTTTTTGAGAAGCTGCTCTTAACAGCTTCTCATTTGAAGCTGTTTTTAGATTCTGATTTTTTTAAAAAGTTGTAACAAACAGATGCAAAACTCTTAAAAGTAATTGGGTCCGTTTCATACGGATTAAAATAAAAGTGATTTTGACATAAAATAATTTAGAGATTAATTTTTTTGGAGATTTTATGAAAAATCAGAATCTATTTTTCGTTTATTTGTAGTAAAAATCACTTTTTTTAAAATCTAATTTAGTTTGTTTGAATACAGCTATATAAAAGCAATATTTTTTTAAAAAATTAGTTTAATCTTTTGATTCTTATGTTCTCTCTCCTCTAAAAAAATCTATTTTTTGAGAAGCTGCTCTCAACAACTTCTTATTTGAAGTTGGTTTTAGATTTTTTTTAGAGTCCGTTTGTTATATCTTTTTTAAGAAAAAAATCACTTATTTTAAAAAATAATCACTTTTAAGAGTTTCGCATCCGTTTGTTACAGCTTTTTAAAAAATCAGAATCTAAAAAAAATCTAAAAACAACTTCAAATGAGAAGCTGTTAAGAGAAGCTTCTCAAAAAGTAGATTTTTTTAGAGGAGAGAGAAAATATAATTTAAAAGATTGAACTAACTTTGTAACAAAAAATCTCTTTTATATAGTTGAATCCAAACAAATTAAATTATGTGTTTAAAAAAAGTGATTTTTATCGTGGTAAACAAACGCAAAATAGATGTTAATTTTTCACAAAATATCTAAATTATTTTATGTGAAAATCACTTTTATTTTAATCCATAATAAACAGGCCCATAATCTCTAAATTATTTTATGTCAAAATCACTTTTATTTTAATTCGTAACAAACGAGCCCTTAGATTCTGTTTTTTTTAAAAATCTGTAACAAACAGATGCAAAAAAGTGATTTTTTTTCTAAAAAAAGCTATAATAAACGGGCTCATTATTTTTTTTAAAATAAGTGACTTTTTTGTTAAAAAAACTATAACAAACGGGCTCATAGTCATGAGTCAATCAATTTCAAGGGAACTCAACAACATGAAAATTTCTTTTCTAACATTGAAAACTTCATAATAACACAAGTAAATTACGTTAAAGCCCTTAACGGTTGTTAACTACCGTTGGGGAAACCGGTTGCAGTTAACTGCCGCTGGCACCAACAACAGTTAACTGCCGCTGATGCCGACGGTAGTTAACTGCCGCTACGTGTTTGGTTCCATTTCCAGCAGCTCACATTCCATTTTTCATAACCAAAATTTTCATACTTAAACAAATTCATCCAAAATTTTCATCCTTAACATGATAAACAAATTTTTTTCATCCAATTGCAAATTCATGAATATAAAATGTACGAAATAATATTTAACAGGATACAATTAAAACGCAAGAAATAATATAAAAGGTACGTACGAAAATGTACGGAACATGTCATAATAATACATCACCATCGTAGTTAAAAAGTACATAAAAAAAGCCTTATCAGAATTAACCATGCTGCCTACCATGCCTCTGCCCCCTGCGCCGCCTGACAATCTGATATGTAAGGGCAGGGCGACCAGTACTGGCTATCCGCATCACCTCTTAGACAATCTCCTCTTTAGTCATCTCTTTGTTCCTGGCCATAATATCATCAGCTATATCCACCACATCGCGGATGATCGTTAGTGTGTCAGGCATCTCTCTAGCATGCTCCTCCTCTATGATCTGCTCCACGTTCACCGGCTTGGGAGGAGATCCTTCATCAGGGGGGGGGGAGAATACGAGGGTGAGAGACTTTGGCATACCAAGCCATGTAGCCAGCGTCATGATGCCATGGTCTCTGACACCTATGTACCAAATTAGGGTAGAACCACGCCTGAGCGTGTAGCAACACAGTGGTCAGCAACTGCGTAGGCATCTGAGCGACATATGGCGGATGTCTGGGAACATCATGTACATACTCAAACTGCCTCTTTACCCGCTCAGGTAAATGATGGTACACCCTCTCCTTCCCGCACATCAGCCATCCCGAGTAAGTGCACAGAAGCTGAAAAGGGCGCACTTCTATGTGATCACGATATGTACAAAACCTCACATCATCCACCTCTAAGCGATCCAGCCGTAGGCGGTAATGCTGCACATCTACATGTCCCCTGCTAGTAAGCCATCTCCCGGCACATGTCTCTCCTTTTTCCACTTCGTGTTAAGCTAAAGTGTACTTTTCCACCCCTAACTTTCAAAAAGTTGCAATTTTGGCCCCTTAAGTACAAAAACTACAATTTTAGCCTTTAATATTTAGCCCCTTTGCATCTTTGGTCCTTTTAGTCAATTTTGACTTATTCAACGCCTAGGTGGCAGGCCACATGTGTAATTAATTAATTAAAAAATTTAAAAAACCAAAAAATCAATTTTTAAATTAAAGAAATTAAAGAAAGAATTAAAAAATCAGAAAAATAAATTAAATAAACAAATTAAATAAATAAACTCCCACACACTTTCCAAGATGAACAAGATTCCTGCTAATGTCACCAATGTTGCCATGGTTGATGCTCTCTCAGATCTTCCTCATATAAATCTTTCTCCATTTCTTGCTTTAATTCATTTCTTTTTTGTTTTTGAATTTGGAATCGTTGATATATCATTGTGCTGCTAATTTAATTTGTTCATGTTGTTTAGATTCAGATTTTATTTTTTCAATTTTTATGATATGAAATCGATTATGTTTTTCATTTTAGGGTTTTTCAGTTCAGAGTTTAATTTTTTACAATCTTGATTGGATAAGTTGTTGAAATGTAATTGATTTATTCTTATGCTATGAATTATTGAAACTTGAAAGTGTATTGTATTGTATTGTATCGATTCCATGTTTCATTAGATTTGTAAAATCGGAAAAGTTTTTCTTTTATTTCTTTTTTAATTAGATTTTTGATTTGATTTGAATTGATTGTAGGAAACCAAGGGAAGGTGGTGATGTTGGTAAACCAGCTGTTCAACAACGAACAGCTCGTAGAGCTACGACGCAAAGGAAACCGGTGAAAGAAGCTGAAAGTTCTAAGGTTTCTACAAGGGTTAACTGTGGGGGAAGAGTTGGAGTTGCTGAAGGGGGACTTGAGCAAGAGAACAAAGATGCTAATGTGTCTGCCGGTACTCCCGGACAAGGGTTCCTGTGGCTTCTACTCTCAGAAAGATGGAAGTGATTGTGATAGAAATGTTTTGGAGTTGATCAAAAAAAATTTCCTGATTTTTTAATTCTTTTTTCATTTATTTAATTTAAAAATTGATTATCTGGTTTTTTTAAAAGGCTTAATTGCAGCCCCCTAACTTTCTCAAAGTAGCGATTTTGGCCCCTAAGAAAAAAACTACAAAACAGCCCCCTAAGTTTTGCACCTGTGGCAGTTTTGGCCCCCAAAGCTGATTTGACTCGGTCTACGCTGACGTGGCACCCTAAGTGAGGTGCCAGGTGTTATTTTTTTATTTATTTTTTGCCTTGGGGGGCCAAAATTGCTACAGTTGCCAAACTTAGGGGGCTGCTTTGTAGTTTTTTTTCTTAGGGGCCAAAATTGCAACTTTGGGAAAGTTAGGGGGCTAAAACTGTAATTAAGCCTTTTTAAAAATTTAATTAATTAATTACACACGTGGCTTGCCACATAGGCGTTGAATAAGTCAAAAATGACCAAAAGGACCAAAGATGCAAATGAGCTAAATCTTAGGGGCCAAAATTGTAGTTTTTGTACATAGGGGGCTAAAATCGCAACTTTTTCAAACTTGGGGGGGAAAGTGCACTTTAGCCATAGATCTAATACATTATAAAAACTTCACAAAAATATTTAAATAACATCCTAAATAAATGTAGTCGAACTTAGGAAAAAAATAATCTAACATGATGATAAAAATTATAAAATAAATTCATAAATAAATGAAGAAAAATATTAAAATATTATCATAAGAAGGGTCGTACAACCGGCCATCGTTCTGTTATTCAGAATAACAGAATCATCTAAATAATCGTATAGGTAAGCAAGGTCATCCCTCCCCATGACCACTTCCCAATCGCCTGTAAGTCCGCCATACAATCAAGATATATCAAGGTCGATGTGTCTGTTCGTTTTGTTAGTGAACAACGCACTACCGACGAGATATAGAAGAAAACTCCTCACACACCACTGCCTCCTCCTGCCACTCTCTTGCATCTCCTCCCTCGTTTGTGGGTCCACCAACCATCTAGCCTCTGTCAGGTGGGCTTCATAAAGCCGCTTCAGTGTGGGATAACTGATATGACCAATAGACTCAGTCCTTGCCTCAACACGAGCATCATCTTTTGACATGTCCAACAACCTAATCATCAAATCAAGCCCATGGTCCCGATCCATTCTCGCGTCATGGTCCAGCATGTGGCCCTGAATAGGAATGTGGAGGAGATTATACACATCGTCCAAAGTGATCATCATCTCCCCCACAGGTAGATGAAAACTACTTGTTTCCGTGTGTCACCTTTCGCATAGAGCACGTATCATAGCATGAGTCACACTACATTCTTTAAAAAATTTAAACACTTACGCTACATTCTTTAAAAAATTTAAACACTTATGCTACATTCTTTAAAGAATTTAAACACTTACGCTACTAATTTTAATCACTTTAAAGCATTTAAAGAATTTTTAAGAATTTAAACACTTGCATTATGATGGTTCACCCAAAGAGAGTTCACCACGTGCCTCACGTAGTCGGACAACAATGTCGTGGTCTCAGGACCTCTAGGAAAGAGAGGCCCTCCAACAGGGTATGGCGTATCAACGGAACACGATGACGTCGTCGTCGCCGAGTCTGAGGCTCAGGCTCACCCTCAGGAACTACATTATTTGCGACAACATCTTCTGGCACCTCCTCATCCTTTGCCTCGTCCTGCGTCTGATAAAACATTCTCTTCTCCTCCATCCGATCACATCCAGCAAAACCCTCCTCATACACAGCATAATCATGCGCTGGTGTCGGATCAACCTCCTGGGAGGAGTAATCCATATGTGACTGTGAGCTGTCTACACCTGGCCTCACGTCCATACGCCTCCGAGTCTTTGGTACATATAGGTTTTGATCCACCCTCTTTCTTCGAGCGCTAGCATACTCACCTCTTTACCTTTGCGCATCCTCGCCTCTCTAATAAGTCGTTGCTGCTCATCCCCCTCCCCAACCATATGTCTACAAAAACAGAATAAAAATAACATAAATACGTGAAACAATGGTTCTAATCTAATCTAACTTATGCATCCATCAAACCTAATCTAACTACATTATCACATTATGGTTATCATTATGCCAAAATTATGGAACAATGGTTCTAACCCTTACATTATCACAAATTAAACTTAAGCATATGACAAATTAAACTTAGACACATTATTTCATTCATCATTAAGCCATTCATCCAACTTGCCAAAAAAGCAAAAAAAACCAAACTTATAAACACCATAACATATATACATTACATAATTTAACATTTTTGCAAAATAATTACACAAAAAAAAAAGATTATCTCACTTAGGCATTTCATCAAACACCTTAAGTGCATTTCAAAATACTAGCACAATTAGTGTTAATTCAACATCAAATTCAACTACATTGCACCTACACTTAGTCTAAACATCAATTCCAACATAAACAATCCATCAAAGCATTTAAATAATGCATAATTTGCAATTTTCTAACCTAACCTAAAACTACCTAAAACTAACATTTTGCTCAAAATTATAAAAACCAACACCCTAAACAAACTACATTGCATGTAAATAGGAAGAAAATAACTTACTTGTGAATTAATTGATGAAATTTGGCTCAAATTCGTGCAATTGAAGTTTGGAGAAATTTGGAAGTTGAGTTTTTAGTGTTGTGTTTATGGAAAATGGAATAATGATGCTTTTGTTCATGTTAAAACGTAGAAATCAACGGCAGTTAACTACCGCTGAGGCCAGCGACAGTTAACTGCTGCCGGTTTTTCCAACGGTAGTTAACTACCGCTGAGAGCTTTTAGGTCATTTACATGTGTCAATATGAAGTTTTTTAAGTCAGAAAAGCAATTTTCCAACAACATAGTCTTCCAATGGGCCACATAATATGGGCGGGGTACCCATATCCAAAACCAAAACGTATATAAATCATACAACTTCACAATTTCAAGAACTTCGCAAGTTTTTTTAAAAACCCTGATTACTCACTCGCTTTCATTCTCATTCATCTCTCATCCTCCTAGCGACTCTCTTTCCCTTCCAACGGAATCTCAATCAGATCCTCTGTCCAGCGGCACCGGCGTCGGCACCAGCGAAAACAACAGCAAGAAGTGATTTCTTCAAACATTTTTCTTTATCTCCATGTTAAACTGCTAAATTTATTTAATTGTTAATTTGTTTTGTAGTTACTTTGTTTACAGTGCCCCAATGAAGATTATGAATAAGTATATGAAACGCGAGGAGGAAGCCAGATTTACGAAGGATCAGTTCATTAATTTGCGTTGGAGTAGATCATCCGAAAATTTAACCTGCAGCAAGAAGAATGATATGAAGCGTAAGGACGAGGAGGACGAGTAGGAGGAGGAGAAAGCCACAAAGGTAACACTCTCTATTCCAATTATCCATCAATTCATAATGTAACCTTTGATTTAGTTTCTGTAGAGTTCTTTGTGATTTTATCAGTCTTTGCTTATTGACTTCAATATTTTTATCAAAATTGTTCAAGAATATGATTTATTTATTATATTTCCATTCAATTTTTAGGATGACCCACCCAAGGAAGCAACAACCGACCTATACGATTTTATATCCGATTTTAGTCAAAAGCTAGATTCTTTTAAATTAGAAAAAGTTGCAATTTGCGGTTGCCCTAGAGCCGAATGGCAGAAGGTGCCACAATATCAAGACTGCGATACCACGAAGGCATTTCCGCCACCATTCCTTGAAGTTGGCAAGGTGAATATCATGTTATTAAATGTTTGATTACGATTTTTTCAATGCAATGTTTCCTAAATGTTAATTCAGCTCTAAAATGTTTAATCCCATAACTGGAATTTTGTCCGGCATTATTCTGATAAGTTTCATATAAATCTTTCACAAAGCGCTGTCTGTGGATGTAGATGCTCAACAGAACGTTTTCTGTTGCATTATCTCCTGTTTTCTTTCAATCAAAACATGTATTTTATCTAATGTCACTAATTTGAGTTGATTTATTCAATGAATTATATTTTCTTATAGGAAACAAGATATAAGGATTTGATGCTTAATCCAAGGTTCAAGCAATATTCAAGACTAGGGCTAGAATCCTTACTTACATTAGGAGATTCCTTGAGGAGCATGATTTCTCGGAGGTTCATTCTTCTGAGTATGATTATGTTTGATTCCTCTCATTTGTTTCCTTTCCATTCATCCACTTTTGAACCACTCTCAGGTTGAAACACCACTCTTAAACATGCTTCCTGATGGTTCTTGTGCTCTCCCATATGAAAGATATCTTAATGACCCTAACATGAGATCGTTCCTCAGAATTTCTTCAGAATCCTATCTCAGGCAGTTGGTTGGTGGGCGGGAGGGTGTTTATGAAATTGGGAAACAATTTAGGAATGAGGGTATATATTTGACTCATAATCTTGAGTTTACTATTTGTGCGTTCTTTATGACTTATATGGACTGGAACGACATGATGATGATAACAGAAAACATGTTAAGTGGTGAGCTTTTACTAGGTCTTTGAATGTCACCTACTTCTCTTTCAAATATTTTAGTTTCAATTCATCTTAATCTTGTTTTGTTGAAAACTTTGAATAGGGATGATCCAGGAACTTACAAACGGCAGCTGTAAAATTAAGTATCATGCAAATGGGATTGATAATGCTCCTATTGAAATTGACTTTACTCCACCATTCAGGTCTGTGGTGTTCATTTTTTGTCACAAATGAAGTTCATTAACATTTTAATCTTTTTTCTTTTTTGAATAATTGATTTGGATTTTTTTATTGTTACAGAAGAATTGACCTGATGGAAGAATTAGAGAAGATCACAAAACTGAAATTTCCCAAAGACTTGTCGAGCAATAATGCTAACCAATATATGAAGTTGGTATGCATGAAGTATAAACTCGAATGCCCCTTCCTTGAAACAACCGCTCGTTTGTTGGATAAGGTAATCACATTCCTTTTCCCCTCACTTTTTTGGGCATATTGTCCCTTATTTGTAATTTTTCCTTTTGTGTAAAAGTTGAATATATATTATTTTTGGCTTAATTGCACTTTTGACCCCCTATCTTTCCAAAAGTTGCGATTTTGGCCCCCTAACTATTAAAAATACAAAACAGCCCCCTATGTTTTGAATCCTTGGCAGTTTTGGCCCCCAAGTCCATATTTGACTTGGTCTTCGCTGACGTGGCACCCAAATCCCATAAGTGAGGTGCCACGTGTAATTTAATTTTTTTTTTTTTAATTCATGCTGGCATTTTTAAATTGGAAGAAATTAAAATATAAAAAAAGGAAAAAGAAGGTCACGTGATGCCCCAACAGATGACACAAAACTTAGATGTTAATTTTAGCCCCCTATCTTTCATCCTCTAACCATTCGTCTCCAACCCTCGAAAATCTCTCTTCTTCTCCATTGTTCTCTTCTTTTCCATTTCCAGAAAACGATTGACATGAAACTAGGTTTGTGTAACTAGGTTCAATTGTTTGAGTTCCTAATTTCGGTTAAGTTTGTGTAACTATTTCTAGGGTTTGTGTTACTATTTTCGGAGAAGATGAAGTGGGTGGATAAAGGCTTGAATCGAACGGACACTGGTGAAAGCTTTGCTCGTCGACAAGAGAATAAGATTCCTGACAAGAATGCCTCAAAGTAAGATTCATTTTTGTCTTTGCTTGAATATAAGGTTGTCTTTTTTGGTTGTTGTGTGATGTCTGCTGCATATAATATTGTAACTTGGGTCGTCTTTTTTGGTTGGTGTGTTATGTGATGTATGTTGCTTGAATTTAGGGTAGAAATACTTTGTACATATGCTTTGTATAAATACTCTTGTACTGTAGAAATACTTTGTACATGATACTGTATAAATACTCTTGTACTGTAGAAATACTTTATACGTTGTACAATGAGAATGTAGAAATATTCTTGTATACATACTATTGCACTTACACTACTGATTTTGGTAAGGTTGGTGAGTCTATTGAATACAATAACAATGTCATTAAATGGCTTTTTTAACTTGGCTAATATTATATTGCTTGCTGGGCTACTAAGGACCACTCAGTGAAGATAAGGTTTAGATACAATGGTTACTTTAGTGGGGATCCTAACTTTGAATACAAAAGAGGTGATACTTATGAGTATGGAGGCAAGTGGGTCTTAGATGAAGTTAACCTAGTTGACTTGGACAAGCTGGTGAGAGAGATAGGTGTAAAGGGGGACTATATTGTCTGGTATGCTGTGGCTGGAGGAGAACTCAAAGATGGTCTTAGAGCAATTAAAAGTGATAGGGATGTGTTAAGGTTCATAACTGAGTATAAGGCTGAGGAGAGTGTGACTTTTTACTTGGAACATCTTGATGTAGCTGATCTTGATGCAAGATATAAGGATGAGGAACATTCATATTCCCCTTTTGAATCTGAAAGTGGAGCAGATCTTGAGTTTGTAGCAGTTGAAGGTGATGAATCTGAAAGTGATAGTGTTGATGGGGTGTCTCTGAATGATAGTGACTATGACGAGGGCTTTGACTGGACAGATGTGTTGCCTAACCAAGTAATAAATCCTGCACCTATGGTTACTTCAGATGTTCAAGCTTTGGTGGCTTTTAAAAGTTCAAAGAATCCTTATGCAACAAGACTTGAAGATTTTGATGATGAGAATGGAGATTCATCTACTCTTCTGATGAGGATATTGACCATGGTAAGCCAAAATTACATAAGTTCAAATTGTCTGAAGAAATTATTTTTGTGAAGGGACAAGTATTCTCAAGTGTTGAACTAATTAGGACATCTGTGAGAGAGTTTGCTTTGCAACAAAGGAAAAATATTTATGTTAAGAAAAGTGAGAGGAAGAGGGTTGTGGTTAAGTGTGCTGAGGGTTGTCCATTTTACATGAGGTTT
>Ga0228711_1008664_pt1 | contig 14156 bp, 6 predicted proteins | sample MedpolnodulmetaG_2_FD_177996 | JGI IMG/M metagenome (GOLD analysis project Ga0228711, IMG submission 177996) | Root nodule microbial communities from Medicago polymorpha collected in Santa Monica, California, United States - brown nodules | ecosystem: Host-associated > Plants > Roots > Nodule...
TTAGTATCTACATCTCATAAGATAGTTCATCGATATCTCTACAAAAATCATGTTAACAGTTAATCACATACGATCTAAAATAGCATTGTTATTTGAAGCACATAATTACATAAATAAAGTAAATCAAAGCAATGAGTAGCATAGGAACAAAACTCATAGAAACTAGTGGCATGTGGACAAAACTCATAGTACACCAAATCTTCAATGAACATGTAAATTTACGAGGTATAAACCTTAGCCCATGAATGACAGCAACAATGGCATATGGTAATCATATAATCAATAACTCACAGAAATGGTAACGAACATTTAGACATTGATAAATAATTATGGTCATCGCAGAAGTATATATCATGCCACAAAATAAAATTTCAGCAATATAAAAGAAGACAAATTTAACAAAGAGTCATCAATTGAATAAGGAAACAACCGAAATTGACAACCCTTCACTACCAACATGAGTACATATCCCTTAAGATGAATTAAACTCTCCCCTTACCTCTACTTTTGCCGAATTGATGAATTCCTATGGTGAAATATCTCTCTAGATTCTTGTCACTATGCCTCTCTGCCTCTTCTCTCCGCAACCCTAGTTTTTATTTGATCTCCAATATTTTCTCTTTTTTTTTTTTGTAACTATCTCTCTAGTTATCTTCTCTATTTATAGGCTCTAATTGAGTTTGTTACTGATCTTTTCAGATTACTACGTACCTCTAGGTTGTTACTAATCTTTCTATAATTAAACAACTTTGTTGTTTACACATCCCTTTATCAATTTAATTAAAACGCCACTCAGCTTACTTTTTACACCTACTTTTTACCCAGCTTTACTAATACACTACTAATTGCACCCTATTTTCTTATTCTCGTTAAAACGCTATTTTCTTCCTAATTCTTATTTTCTCTCCTCTTTTGACAAGTCAACCAAATCATCTAATTCTCATTATCTATTTCCCAATAAATATAGATAATTAAATAAATAAAATCACACAAACCAAAACTACTACTACTACTACTACTACTACTAATAATAATAATAATAATAATTTCTAATATTAATTACCGATATCTTAGATTAAGAATCGGGGTGTTACAGTTCTTCCTTGAGAGCCCTGATTTCTTCATAGGTTCAAGGCCGAATCTAACTTTTACGAATATCTTCAAAAGATCTTATCAACAAAGAATCCAACTCAACCAGTCCTTTAGTAATGTGCTGACCAAATATCAAGAATATGGTTCTTACGTCATCGTCGTTCTTGAGCTTTATCTTGGTGAACCGGATGCTTCCATTGAGTTGGTTAGTAGACGACGATACTCAACATTGTATATGTTGAGGCAAAATCTTTAATTAATTTTAAAGATAACAAACCTTGATGATTAAAGGATTAATGAACTTTAATTAGTTTCTTGGTATTTAATTTGTGTTCTTGAGTGTTTAATTAAGACATGAACAAATTTTAAATCATACCAAGATACAAGAAATCAAAGGACATAGAGACTTATGAATCTAGTCAGAGTTCAAAAAGTTAAACTGGGTTCAGAAGGTTGGACAGAGTTCAGAAAGTTGTTCTTATGGTTATCAAGAACAAGCCCATAAATTCATGAACGTTATCAAGAATATTCAAGACTCACGTGACTTAATAAAATGCCAGAAGAATACATTGACTTAGATCAATCAAGAAATAAAGACATTTAATTGGATTTATTTCAAAGGGCATCTTCAATGTTCATTTAAGACTTATGAACATTTGAAGTACAATACATTAGGAATATTCCTCTAAGAATATCATCCTAGATGTAATACACACCGCACTTCATTAATGTTTCAATGTTAGGATTCGATTACATCAAATGGTAGTCTTACAAATCATCCTAAGTGAAATGAAGGAACATCTGAGTTCATAAAGTTCATTCCCAACACATGCTTTAAGTTTGATTGAACAGTACAATTAGTGAAAAGTAAAAAGCAAAGCAAAAAGCAAGATTAAGTCAGATTCAATAAGAATTCGACACATAAGGGAGCATGTATTGTACATAGCAAAGAAAATCTTCTAAAGCATGGGCATGAAGTGATAGTTCCACTTTTTTTCTCTACTACACTAGTTTCAAGACATATTTGAAAAGGATCTGATCTAGGAACATTCTGATGTATGTACGAAGAACAAACTTCATGGACCAACCCAGAAATTCATCTGACATTCATAGGATGAACCCAGAAATTCATCTTACATTCATCCATATGAACCCAAGAACATTCTAAAGTTCATATCCTGTTGAACACAACAACATTCTGACGTATCTTGATGAACCTAGAAACATTCTGAGTTCAGAACGTTGATCAAGACTTTTAAGTAAAAGTTAGTGGACCCTAGGACACATGGCACAAGAACATTGGTCATATTCCAACGACTACAAGAGGTCAATAAACTCTATAAAAGGGGATGAAGACTTACTTTGAAGATACACAACTTACAAACATACTTAAACAACTTATTAAAAGTGTTTAAAGCTTTATAGCAAAATTGATTTCACAAATCAACTCTAAAGATTCCTAAAATCTTAAAGAGTGTGAATCATTCTTCTCTTATCTTCTCAAAGATAATCTTATCCTATTCCTCTTCTTCCTCTTGTTCAAATTCATTCAAATTTTCAAATCATTTGTAAGAGAAAAATCTCATCTAGTTTTAAGGGTATTCAAGTGTAGGTTGAGTAGAAAGTTGTAAAGTCTTGTGTGACTTAACAAAAGAGATTGTAAGCCTGCTGAGGCTCAGAGAATACAAGTTGTAATTGTTCCAAGGGAACAAAGTTGTACGGTGCAGGAGTTGAGAGGTTATCTCAAGCATCATAGTTGAAACTCTCACAAGATTGTGAGGAGTGGATCAGTCCACATTGGGTGAACCACTATAAAATTCTGTGTGTTCTTCTTCTTCTCCCTTAAACTCTTTACTTACAGTAAACACAACACACACACACACAAGCATTTACTCATTTATATCTTATAAATTGTTTTTTACACTAACACTTCATAACTTTCTGAAGTCTGTTTTTAACTTAACATTTCCAAGTCTTGACTTGAGAAATAAGTTTTTAAGTACATGATTTAATTTTAAAAAGGGTCACAATTCAAACCCCTCCTTTCTTGTGACTATTATATCTACTTCGGTACATCCTCCTTATGTCTCTCTGGTTGAGTTCACGGTTGATTTGATCCAGTTGATCCTTCAGATCTAACATTGTGACATTGACCTGAACCCTGAACAGATTGGGTTTTCCAACATTGTAGTAAATTGCGACTAGCTTGGTGTTCAGATCTACTAGATAAGTGTTCATTACTCATATCTACAACATACAAAATGAAAAATAATCAATGAAAAATTCATTCAAAAATTTCATCAAACACATGGAGTGCAAAATATACATACTTGGTGGTTGTTTCAAGTTTTAAACTACCATATTCAACTTAAACCTAAACCTAGTATAATAAACATTCATTATGCAAACATGCAAACATTTAATTATTTACTACCAAAAAAATCAAAATTAACATAAACCCTAAACACTAAAATATTACCGATTTAAGGGATAAATGTAACATATAAAACATAAAATATCAATGTTAAGGGATTATGAAAACTTACTTGTTATTGGAGTGATGAGTGATTTAAATTTTAAAAAATTGGATGTTTGTTGATTTGAGATAGTTTTAGAGTTTTGATTTTTGTGTTTTGAATGTAATAGGAGAAATGGGGGTTGATGATTGTATTAAACAAAAACGCAACTACAATTAGTTGATGTTGATTCATTTAGCGAGTGACAATTAACTGTCATTGAAAGCGATCGACAGTTAACTACCGTTGGAGGTATTAAGGTGATTTCGGGGTGTTAAAGAGCAATTTTCAATGTGAGATGAGTAAAATTCCAAAAAACTACTACATATGCCCATGGACTTCTTTTTTTAATTGTAGATAAAAATCCAATATTCGATCAAGAAAAAGATAAAAATCCAATAATTTTCGAATTTAGACCCCAAGAAAACGATTATCTAAACGTGACAAACAAAACAACTTGTGTGGAAAAATAAGAGCAAAACATGTTCCTCACTTCTCCTCCACAATTCCAAAACAAGAAAAAACAATTTAGAGAAAATAAAACAAGAAAAATCAATTATCCATTCCCACTTTCTAAGTTGTGTTTCACTTCTCAAACCACAACCAAGTTTTTTCCACCTTAATACTACCACTTCAATTTCTCAGAAACCATGGTCATATACCTCTCTCCTTCTCCACCTTCATCCTCAACTTCCATCATCAGATTATCCAATTCAAGGAGACCCATTTCAGATTCTTCCTTAAGCTTCAAAACCCATTTCTCAAAATCACTTTTTTCTTCTTCATTCACTTCCTCTAACGTGAAACTCACCACCAAGAAGCAGTTTTTGCATAATAAAAGAAACAGGGTTGGTTTTAGGACATGTAGAGCAATTGGTGGATTTGATTATGGAAGCTTTGAAGGTCCTCAGTCTGTGCTTGAAGCTGCTGCTGTATTGACAGCTATCATTGTTGTTCATGAAAGTGGTCATTTTCTTGCTGCATCTCTTCAAGGGATTCATGTGAGTAAATTTGCTGTTGGGTTTGGTCCAATTTTAGCTAAGTTTAATGCAAAAAATGTTGAATATTCAATTAGAGCTTTTCCTCTTGGTGGGTTTGTAGGGTTTCCTGATAATGATCCAGATAGTGATATTCCTGTTGATGATGTAAATTTGCTCAAGAATAGACCAATATTAGATAGGATTATTGTGGTTTCAGCTGGTGTTATTGCAAATGTTATTTTTGCAATTGTTATTATATTTGTTCAAATCCTTGCTGTTGGTTTGCCTGTTCAAGAAATATTTCCTGGTGTGAATGTGCCGGAGGTTCGACCTTTTTCGGCTGCTTCACGAGATGGATTGCTTTCGGGGGATGTGATCCTTGAAGTTAATGGAAATGAGTTTCTTAAACCGGGGCCTAATTCTGTTTCTGAAGTTGTTGATGTTATTAAGAGTAGCCCTAAGAAATATGTTTTGCTTAAGGTTAAGAGGGGGGGACAAGACTTCGAAATTAGGGTAACCCCGGATGAGAATTTTGATGGAACTGGTAAAATTGGAGTTCAGTTAGCTCCAAATATCAAGTTGTCTAAGGTTAGGCCGAAAAATGTAGTGGAAGCTGTGACCTTTACTGCGAAAGAGTTTTGGGGTTTATCGTCGAATGTTTTTGATGGGTTAAAGCAGACATTTTTGAACTTTTCACAGACAGCTAGTAAGGTTTCAGGTCCTGTAGCGATTATTGCTGTTGGTGCAGAAGTTGCGCGGTCGAACATTGATGGTCTCTACCAATTTGCAGCCATACTTAATATTAACCTTGCGATTATAAACCTTCTACCTTTACCGGCTTTGGATGGAGGAACATTGGCGTTGATTCTCGTTGAGGCTGCTAGGGGCGGGAGAAAGCTACCTATGGAGGTGGAGCAACGGATCATGTCATCAGGAATTATGCTTGTTTTGCTTCTTGGGTTATACCTTATTATTCGCGATACTCTTAACCTTGATTTTTTCAAGGAAATCTTGTAATTGTTGTGAAGTCTGATTAGCAATGGGATTCAAATTATATTTCATGATTCTTACCTGCAAGGCCGTTGCACCTGGTTCGTTGCCGATGATGTTATCAGTAGAGGAGAGAAGATCATTGTAAATGATTGAGGCAAGTTTCTTCCTCTAGGGATGTTATGTTAGAGACATATCTTTGTTACTAATTCATTGATCTCATCATGGTCGTATTTGTGGTCATGGAATATCAATTTACAAGATACAAAGACTAGTTTTTTTTTTTTTTATTTGTCTGCTCAAAACATATAGAAATACTAGTTTTATCTGTGAATTTTAATACATTGTCATCTGTACTTTTTGTGGCATTCATTTAGTTATCCTTTAAGCGTATAAATATGGTTCTGCATCGAATTTTGATGATCTGAATTCCCTGCCTCTTGAAATATGATCGATTTGTTTGTGTTTCAAAATCATTATGAATTCTTTTCTTAATTTCTTGAACGTCTCGAATTGACATTTACTTTTTTCTTTCCTTTATAATGTGTTGCTGATAATAACCTAGAGTTCAATATCTATAGAAAACTTAGTTGTTTGACAGAATGCATTATCTTTTAGTCTAATTTCATGTCTTGGTGATTTTATGAACTGGTCACCTCACCTGGTATGCTATTTTCTTCCCTACATGAAAAATATGTGGAACAAACATCAACAACCAAGTTTCCTTCATATGTCAATGTTATCTAGATAGCTAGCCAATTAGAGGACCTTTGTATGAAACATCGGAGAGTGGAGATTAAATGTTAGGTGAGAGTGGAAGTGAAATATAAGAATTGAAACTAAGATTAGCATTTGTGTGCATATTTTACCATTATGTTGAATTGAAACCAACATTTTTTTCATTGACATCTTAAGCACTGACCTATAATGGACGAAAATTGCACTGACCTATAATGGACGAAAATTTCTTGTCTGATTTCCAACGGTTCCTAATAACACACGGAAATGTCTAAAATACCCCAGCGGTAGTTAACTACTGCTGGCTTATAAGTAGAAAACCGGCGGTATTTAACTACTGTTGGGTTTTTTGGTCATTTCCATGTGTTATGAGGAACTTCTGAAAGTCAGAAAAGCAACCATCATAATGGACGCTATAGTTTTCAAAACATAGTAATTTTTGGTATAATTAGTGTTCCACTTCCCTTTCGTTTGTTTTAATGCTCTTTCACACTAACCTTCCTCGCAATAACTAATAGCCCATTTACTTTGTGAAAAAAATTTCTATTTTTATTTGTTAAAACTAGTATTTTACTTGCTAACAAAGATGATGTGAGATTCGTGAAGTGAATAATTACCCCTATTTCCGTAAATAATCGAAATGACAAGTAATTTTTTTTTCTCATTATTTTTAAAAAATTATCCTAGCTACCATTTTTTTTTAAATTCAGTTACCGACTCAAGGACCGACTAATATGAAGGACCTTATCCCATTGTACTTCATTTAAAGTCAAAGTAAAGTTTTGTGTAGACTATCTTCCTGAATTTGGCACAAGGGAATCGAACGTGGAACCTAGAGAGGAGCACACTCTAAGATCTCAAACCAACACCACAAAGCCAACTCAAGTGGATTATCATAGGTGTTATTTTATCTTATCTCCATCACAATGGTCCACTTAATGAGTCTCGCATTTTTCCTATTACAAGTTAAAATTAACACAAGTTTTGATAAATAAAAGCATAAAATATTTTCCACAAAGTAAGGTGCATCAGTACAATGCTAATTAATACAAAGGCAACTTTCCCATTGTTCTTACCGGGTGTAAGGCATGAAGTTGATGACGACGGGCCGTTGAGGAGAGATGACGATCATCATGGTGGTTTGTTGTTGGCCCTAGTGGAACAGAGGGGGAGGGGAGGGGGGTAGTGTACTTACATGTGAGCTGACGCCTAAGTTAGTAAATGAGTGGAAAAGGAGGCTAGGTTTAGAAAAGACATACCTGACCCAAGGATAATAATGGGTATATATAGTCGATAGGTAGTGTTTTGGCTATCAAGCCTTCACCTGGATAGTTGTCCTTGAGGTGATATGCCTGACCATCAGGGTGGTCTATAGCATGACTTCTGGACAGGTAGTTCAAGATCTCTTGTTGACTTTTAGCACAATCATTAGTGGAGCGTTGACATGTAGGTTATCTAGCAAAATATATAAAGGAGAAAACTATTTTTTACCTCCTTTTTGGGTGCCACACCCTGTTTTTATACCCCTGGACGTGGATTGTCCAGCGATCATTGTTCCAGGCAGAGGACTTTGAGGCGCTTAAAGTGTATGATTTGTACGTGTTCTCCCAAGTTGGCTATTGACAGATGAAGGAGGTGACCAGTGTAGGATCCTAGTCGTTGGACCAAGTGTATGATGTACCTTTATGGTCTTTGAGACTGTCTACACTGTATTTGCACAATTGAAAGAGTTAACAAATGTCTTGTAGTATGGCCAAGACTTTGGAGTTGAGGCATGTTGTGTATACGACCTTTGGGGCCCTCGTCTTTGAAAACATAGGGATGAATTCTTCCCGGCCTTTAGTTGGAGACTTGAGATCAGATCGTAATAGGTTGATATACACCTCTGATTTCCGGATCATGAGATATTATTCATGAAAATTGATTTGAAGGCCTTGGAGGCCATGAAGGTTGGTCCAGGTCGCGCTCTGGGAATCCGAAATTCCTTGTTGCTTCTTTTTAGGAACTTGGACTACATGTATTTTGATTGGGTCGTGATGTGTGTATCCGGCTCTTCTTGCTGTAATGGTTGAAATGCCTTTGCCTTTCTTTACGTTTATCGGAATGTGGCATTGGTGCCTTGTCTTGTCTTACTTTGGTGGCGTTGCTCTCTCTCACTTTTTACGGGCCCTGTAGGCTTATCTTTATCTCAGACTCAATCTAGGCTTAGTCCTTTGAGGATACACTTAGTGTCCCTTTTCGTATTCCCTCTCTGGGTTACCTTAGACTTGATCGAGGATGGGGTTGCCATCTGCTTTGACTTCTTGTCTTCCAGTCTCTGTACTTCCAATCTGTGTACTCCTTTTCGCAAACTAAATCATTTGATGAAAGTTGGGCCAACTCTCTTGCATCTAATTTATTTGAAATTGTTTCAAGTTTAATGCTCAAAAGTTTGTTTCTAGCTAGTAGGACATCATAATTTAATTCAATCATACCTCACTTTTTTTCTTGACTTGCACCTAGCATAATAAAAACTAAAACAAAAAACTTAGCAGTAGCACCGTACAAGAAGAATGAGTAGTAAAAAAAATTTCTTTCGATTTTTGTATATATAAAAATAATACTAAACTAAATCTAATTGAAACTAATGATACACCTAGAAAATAGAAACTAAATCTTTTTGTGATTTTTTAAAATAACATAAAAATAGAAAAACTAACCTAATCTAATTAAAAACAAAAAAGAGAAATGATATTTGTACAACCACTTTGTGACAATTTTTAGACAATTTTCTCTCTTATACTCACATTCTATTCTTACTCTCTCTCTTCCTCTTTCTTTCTCCGATGTTTTTGACCAATGAAAAGAGAGAAAAGGAAGGTTGTCAAATAGGTTGTACCAAATGGTTGTTCAAACTCAAAAAGAAAAAAAAAGTCTAACCTAAGAAATAGGAAAACAAATCTAACCTAAACAAAAGGAAAATAAAAACTAACCTAATCCTAAAAGATAAACCTACCTAAAAAATAGGAACTAACCCTACTATGATAACAACATCGATAAAAAACTAAAACTAAAATAAAAATTTAAAATAAAACCTTATCTAAACAAAAAATAAAAACCAAATATATTTACTAAATAAATTCAATGAATTTCCTTGTCGAAATATCAACAATCCTCGCCAACGGCACAAAAAGCTTGATGGACGAATTGGCAAGTGAACCAAATTGTAATAAGTAAGTAGTAAGTTATCATCTACATAAAGATTGTCGTTCAACTCAGCAATTAACGAAAATTAATTGAGTAAAAGCAATAAAAGAGAGTTGGCGATTTTACAAGTTTTTAATTGTCTTGCACAATGCAAGATTATGTTTGGTTGATTCAAATGAGTATCGTCGTGAAAATCATGATGGAAAAATTGACAATTGCACCAAATCGTAACAACTAATAAAGTAGGAAGTCATCGTCTCCACATGGATTGTCGTTCAACTCAACAATTAACAAAATTTATTTGGATAAAACCACTAAAAGAGCCTTTATGGTTTTGCAAGTTTTTTAATTGTCTTGCACAATGCAAGAGTAGATTTGTTTGATTCGTATGAGCATCAACGATTAGTGTTTCATTGAATCCACTCTATCTTCTTTGTTGGATTAATTCAAAGTACCCATTAATGGAGACCTAATGATTATATAAACAATGATTTATTGGTAGGAACAATATTATTATCTCTACAAATGTTGGATTGCTCCATAACCTCCATAACTCAATTATGAAAGCCATGAACATATCCTTTGACGTCAACATCTCGTGTGCCTCGTAAATTCTCATATAAAGGAACTACACTCCATGAAGATGTCTAACTCTCAAACCCTAAGGTTCCCTAATAAATTAAAGATTCTTGAGCAAAAGTCATATGTAATGATTGGGTTAAAGCGTAAGACTTAGTCTATGAACCCTAACCTAGCCTGTAAACATTCAAATGACAAAACGTATGAAAAGCAAATATAACTCAAATCATAATGAAAAAAGAAATCACATTAATTTAATCCAACAATTAAATAAAGGTTCATTTTAGAACCCTAATATCAGAGTTTTAGTTACTCATGGTAACTGACATCATAAAAAAGGAAAGAAGAATTTACTCTATAGAACAAGAGGATGAAGAAACCCTTCCATGAAGTTGTGGATGTTTGACGCTTTCCATGTACCGCCAAATTTTCGAATGAATAAAAGTATGTGCAAGGGTCTCTATTTATATTGCATAACTACTTAGAGGTTAAGATATGAATATTGGGATTTTTCCTCCGATCCACCTTGAAAAACAAGCTGAAACTACAATTTACCCACATGGGCACACGAGGTAGCCCCCAGGGCTATTCGATGTGCATGGCGCATAGCTCATGCGCATGGGCGCATGACGCAGTAGCCGAAGTGCGAATTTTGCAGTTTTTTGAATGATGTTTTGAAATGCCTTGAAACTTGGGATGAATTTTACCCAACATGTATTATCTTCAAAATCATTCTAAGAACCATTGATCTTCATTCTTCATATCCCTTGATCCTTCATGTGGTGTCTTGCTTTGTCAAATTACACGATTTAACAACAAAATTACTCAAAACACAGATGGAGTTACATGATTTAGAATAAAAATGAATTACAACGACTTGAATGAAAACAATACAAATTGTTCCTCACAACATGGACAACTCCTCTAAATGATCTCTTATTTGTCTTCAAATGAAAAAAATAAAATAATAATAATAATAACTAAAAACATAGCCTAAAATATCATATGATGTCCCGTCATCACTTTACATACCTCCTGCCCGAACTTCATATTACCATAACCCTTTTTCCTTAGAAATCGAATGGTTAAGACCAAAAAACCACTTTCACCCGCTCAAACCTTAACCTTCTCTCTTTCACCCTCAACTCTTGTCTCTTCTTTCAATTCCACAATATCACTCTATTATCTTTTCATATTTATTTTTTATTTTTTTATTGTGGATCAAAATTGATTTATGCAAAATAAAAAAAATTGATAAAAAGATAAAATGATTAAAATTTTAAAATTAAATGAGACCATTGGTATACCACCCATAATATCGATCCATCATATATTTTAAAGAGAAATGATATTTGTACAACCATTATGTGACAACTTTTGGACAACTTTCTCTCTCATAAACACATGACATTCTTATTCTCTTTCTTTATTTTTCTCTCTCCATTGTTTTTGACCAATAAGAAGAGAGAAAAGTAAGGTTGTCATCAATTGGATGTACAAATATCACTACTCTATTTTAAAAGAGAAACAAACAAACACACATCTCCTTCCATTTTAATTATAAACAACTTTTTTTTTTATGGTTTAAAATCACGATTTTCTTTTTGGTTATCATGATATTGGTACAAAGTTTTCACCGTTGTTTAACAGTGACTAATCTTCGTCGGAGAATCTTTGGGCATTCAAGGTGGGTTCTCCCCTCAAAACCGAATTTTTTTCCATACACATGAGCTAGAAAACGAACATCCAGCCACATGCTTAACGAGTCAAGTCTCTTATCACTTTGACCAATCCATTGTTGTTGGACTAAAATCACTTACTTCCAGAAAGAAAGAAAAAAACAATCATGTTACTTTCATATTTTATTTATGGCCAATTTTATATTTATCGATTCCAATGGTGAAAAGAACATTTGTGCATGATGCAACATCATTTTACTTGTACACGTTAAACAGAGTCTTTATTTCATTGTTGATATGTCTGATGAAGATCAGAGAAATATAGTGGTGGTTCTTTTCTAGAAACGATTGTTGTTGTGATGGTGCACGGTGCTCCGGTGCTGAGGAGAGCACCTTAATTCAACGACGGAAGAAAATGATGCATGTAGGCACATTAGCACACAAACTCTAAAGTCATTATGTGAACGAGGTGAATTGTGTGCGAAAAATAAGTGAATGAAACGCACTTGGAGTGTGACATTGAGTCATGGCTATATAGGTGAGGAGGTTGATAACAACCTCCGAGTTTTGCGGTGTGGGTTATGGAAGTCGTTAGAGATGGCTTCAACGGCTAGGATTTAATTTGGGTGTGCTCTTGCGCAATAAGCCGCACAAGGCTTCACGTGTGCCTTCACGATGTTGTTCTACGAGTGGCGTGGGTCTTGGCCTTCTAGGCTGTTCCTAACGAGCTTTATTTTAGTTTCTATTACAACTATGTTAAAATTCTTTTGGTGTATCCAAACAAGACCTTGGTATGATTTGCTTATATGCTAATTTTTATTCACGGTTATTGTGATGTTTCATCCATTGTTGGGTTTCAATAAATTTCAATTTTAATCTATTATTCTTGTCCTGTATCCAAGTTTGAGCTTAGCTCGTTGTGGTTTTGTTGTTCCTTTGTACTTAATGTTTACTAGGTCTTCCTTTGGAGATGAAATGATTTATTGATACGCATTACACTGTAATTGACAAAAACATAGGATTAGTTCAATGTTGTACGTTATATTCAAATTCAAACCTTAATTAATATGCGAACCTTGTTATTAATTTTGGATATTAGTAAGTCCTTTAATTTTGTTTCATATGGCTTGTGATACATGGAAAATAAGGAAAGCAATCATTTTCTGCCATCGGGAGTGGATGTTCAACCGGCTATATGATGTGTTAAGTCATTTTAAAATGCACATGCAATAAGCTATAACATAAACCGAGCTATAAAATAATGTAGGAGGCATTCCAATACCATTACTCGAACTCCCAACTTGAAAAAAAGAAAGAAAAACTCACCACTAATCCATGATCATGACTATCACGAGTTCAATTATATTATTCATTCTTTACATTTAACTTCATGTTGGGTTGTTTGTTGAACCTCCACCTGTAACTCTGCTTCTACAATCACCAATATCATTCCTCCCACCTTTGCCTTTATATTATCAAATACTTGATTTACACCCTTTATAAAACCTCTCGGAAGAAGTAGAAAAAGGTCTTCACCACCTTCTCCATATTACCACCTCCTTGGACCTTTAGTTGATTACTTTGTGATAGTTGAAACATGACTACCAATATTTTTGAAGATTAAATATTGTGTCAATCCACTTTCAATAGACTTTATCATCCATGGTTTATGGTCTATGAACAAAAATTCCCATACAGTAATTGTGACCATAAACCATGAATGGTAAACAATATTGTTAGTTGATGATACAATCTTAATCTTACAAAATGTCGGTGGCCATGTTTCAACTAGCACAAATGATCAAATGAAAGTACGACGGAAGTTAGTGTTGATGGAGAAGGTGGTGGAGACCTTTTCCTTCTTTTACGGTGAAGTTTCTCTGAATGCATGTAAGATGTTTTTGATAATATAAAGGCTGAGGTGGGAGCAATGATTTTAGCGATTGAGGAAGTGGAGTTGCAAGTGGAGGGTCAGCAGCCAACCCAAAATGGAATAAAATATAAAGAATGAGTGATGTTTTTGAACACTTGATGGTCATGATCATAGGACTAATAGTGAGGTTTTTTTTCAATGTTGAAGTTCGAGCTGTGGTTTTAGCATGTCTGATTCATATCTTATAGATTGGTTTCTGTCTTAGCTTGTTGCGTTTGCATTTATCGTTTTAGAGGAAGAAAGCAACACTTAACACGTTGATAAATTTAAAAGATCATGACTTTGTGTTGTGCAAATTAAATCACCATCTCTAGTGTTAATTTTAATCATTCAATTAAGGTATAATAATTTGTTTCCTTTGTAAGCTTGTTGTAGTTATGCGTTATATATGTGCTGATATGACTCCATCACCTGATGCATGATAATTGTTTTCTTTATAAGTTTTGTTGTAATTCCATGTATC
>Ga0228711_1008667_pt1 | contig 14152 bp, 6 predicted proteins | sample MedpolnodulmetaG_2_FD_177996 | JGI IMG/M metagenome (GOLD analysis project Ga0228711, IMG submission 177996) | Root nodule microbial communities from Medicago polymorpha collected in Santa Monica, California, United States - brown nodules | ecosystem: Host-associated > Plants > Roots > Nodule...
GGTTGGATATCCAACCAGTTTAAAATGGGTTGGTTAGTAACCATTTACAAAAAATCCGGATATTTTAAAGTGGATATGGATATGGTTATGGGCTTGGGCCTTAAACCGGTTAATATGCACACCCCTATAGGTGGTTAGTCTTTTAAGGATTTCTGATTGTCCTTATCTTTTTCTTTCTTATTGTCATGTGGAAATTATTACAAAATAAAAACAAGTTTATCAGGAGCTTGGAAATTCTATGTTTAATCACCATTAGTTAATAATTATAAGAAACATATCATTAGTCCATAAGACATGTTTCTTTCAATAGCATTAGTCTATCTCTTAAATAGAGTTTATACTTTAAAAAACTTAGCTATCCATTTTAAGTGAATAATTCAAAATAAAATAGATGCATGCCATTAGACACATTTCTGTTTCCATTGTGTCTTTGCATCATGAAATTTTACTAAGTTTATTTTTTCTGTTCACTAGAGAAATACTATATGATTGATTTGGGGCAAGTGGAGCATATGTAAATCCTGCGTGGATTCCAATGTGGAAAGCAGAGATCTTATCAATATTATTAGTCCTTTCAAAAGTGATAATGAAATGTGTAATTACACACTAATGTATGTATGGACAGTAACAATGATTAACGTATGGAATCTCCACCAGCCCTTATTAATCAAATGAGTAATGATACATAGACATCCTTATGTGACAATACACCTTTTGACACCCACACAAAAATATGACACAAGGTCATGTGGATCCCACACAAGCACACTTTCTCTTTCATCTCCTCTTCTCTCTTCCTAATGCATGAGGTGTACAAGGGTGTATGAGAATAATGTGTGTCTATCTAACATTTTCCTAATCAAATTAAGTAATCATGATATGCAATCCATACAGAAAATAAGTACAATGTCTATAACGCATGGTTTCCAAACTTCGATCAAATCCCTCCAAAAAATATACCTCCTTTACATGTAAACTTAGTTTTAAAACACAAATCCAATCATCAATCACATTTTCGTCTTAATGCAAAGGTAACATGGACTTTAAACCCTTCCTCATTAAAATTTTTATTTCAATCACGTTAAACACTTTGTACTCGCTGCAATCCAAATATTTCAGATTTCATGTTCGGATTCTACGATCCGACTGGGCTTTTTACAAAAACATTCTAGTTTTTCTGATTGGGAGGGCTCAACTGATTTGAGCTTAAGGCTTTATTTGCGAGTTTTGAGGGGAGGGGAAGGAAAGGCTTAGGAGGGGAAGGGAAGGGAGAAAGGAGGGAAAACATTCCTCTTGTTTGGGAGTTAAAGAAACCAACAAGAAAAAGAGATGAAGGGCTTATGTGATAATTTTACTATTTTACCATTTATTTTCCTCTTAAAATCAATACATTGTGTTATACTTTGTAATTTATCTTGTTAATTATAATTGGAATTTTGAATTATTATGAGCACAAAATTATCAATTTGTATGTTTAACCCCCAAAATCCCTCAATTTGGGGGAACTTTAAGATTGGACAAATTGAAGCCTTTCAAAACCCCCAAAAATTTTCCTTGCTTTTTTAAAACTCACAAACAAGGGTTTACCTCTCCATAAGCCTTCCTTCCCCTCCCCTCCCCTCCCCTCCAAAACCCAACTCGCAAAAAAAGCCTAAGGGATACGGAGTTGGGGGGTCCTCAGTTCATACAAGGATAAAAGAGAAAAAATTAATCTAACAACTAACCATTTGCCATTCAAAAAAAAAAAAACAGTTTTCTAAAATTGTTTACATTGTTTGTATGGAAGGTAATCTTGATCCCCCGATGATTTGAAACATGACATTACACCACGAGTTGTGGATCCTTCTGCTGATACAAAAGCAAACATTGCACCTTAAGTTGCATATTGTTTTGATTGTTGCCTAGAGTTCACGATAGATAGACAATTTACTTCATGAGACGGGTTGTTGACATAAATTTCAAAGGAGATATTGTGTCTTTACTTACATTTATTTTATATGTTTATGCAATGTTTGGCTAAAATATTTCATCCAAAAACGATAATTGATGAGTTAGCCAAAATTTTTATTTTATTTTGAATTTCTTTTTATAAATTTCATGTTATTTAATAAGTTGTACTTTAAATCATATGATTATTGTTCTTCAAAAATAAAAATCATATGATTAATGTTAATTAGTGTTTGGGTGAGATTATGGTTAGTACGCATATGTGATATACTCAAGGAACAAGGGGGTTGCTACAATGTTTGAAGCCCTAAGAAATGATTGACCAATTAGATATATAAACCAATTTGTATCAACATTGAATTGATACTTAAATCACTAACGGTAAATGTTAAGATAATAATTTCTCTTCAAACTATTCCATGTAATTGTTTGGCTGCTTACATGTTGTTGACTTATGATGAGAGATTGGAATCACCTTATTATCCTAAATATTAGTTTCTTCCTTTCACATTATCGGTAAACTAATTATGATAAATATATGTAGAATTTACAAGTTCAAAATAAGCTCAGTGCGGTTTAAAATACGTATATTTAAAAATTCGTGTTGACAACGGATACACTAGTAGAAGACATGTTAAAGGGTTTTCGATAAAGATTTATAAGGAGTGTTGCTTTGATTTCAAAGGTAATTAACATGTATACGTAAAACTTATAAATTCATTTTATTTACATAGTTATTAAACTAATGTTTTAAATATAATCAAATATTTTTACAAATACATTATGTGGAAAAATTTCATTAGTTCTTTATGATAATTGACTTTAAGAGAAAAGAATTGGTTTACTTTGACTCGTATTAAAATTTGTCAGCGTTTCCCAACATGAAGACAAGCATCAATAAACTATTACGAAAATACAATGTTTTTTAATTTCTCTCTTACAATTTCAGCCATGATAGAAAATCATTGACATATATAAATCATGCATTTTTAGTCTCTTTTTATGAAAGAATTGTTGATGAATCCCTCTTTTTATGATGTCGGTTCAAGTTTCGGTTCAAATTATGAACAAAATATATTAGAGCTTAGATTTGCCGCTCAACGCGGTTACGGAAGTCAAGGGCAAGACAAGGGCAAGACTCGTAAGATATCAATGTTTTTGTTTGTCAAATTTTTAGTTACTTATTAAAATTTTCTACTGATGATATTTTACGTTATGAATGATTGTGCAATTTGGGTGATAAAATGGATGATGCAAAAGGGAGCAATTGAATATAAAATTAAAGTATGAAAAAATATGTTGCTTAATAAAATTTAAAACTTTAGTAATGCCCATTTTATATAATGTAATAAAATTGAAAAGTTTATTAAGCAAACTTTTTTTTAATACTTAAATCTTATATCCAACAACTCCCTTTTGCATCATCTATTTTATCATCCAAATTGCACAAATATTCCTAACATAAAAAATCACCCGTAGAAATTTTAATAACTAAATAAAAATTTGATAAACACAAATATTGATATCACATGAGTCTTTCACTGGACTCTCGTAACCGTGTGGAGCGACAAATTAAACTATTATATTTTGTGTTCATAACTTAAAACCGAAACTTGAAGGGATCTCATAGAAAGAGGGATCCATCAATAATTCTTCCATAAAAGGAGACTAAAAAGACATGATTTATAATTGTTAATGATTATCTATAATAGTTGAATTTGTAAGATATAAACTAAAAATTATATTTTTTATTTTGCACAGTTTATTGATATTTGTCTTTCTGTTGGGAAGTGATGACAAACTTTGATAGGAGTAAAGATAAACAATTATTTTAACCAATGAAAGTTTTTCATGTATCGGTAAAAATATGTGATTATATTTAAAATATTAGTTTCATAACACTATGTAGATAAAAATGAATTTGTGAGTATCTCATATACATTTCAGTTACCTTTGAAATCAAAACAACACTCCCCATAAATCTTTTTTAATAACCCTTTATCATGGCTTTTATTAGTGCATCTAATGTCAACACAAACTGCTAAATAGATGTATTTTAAACCACAATGAATTTGTCCTTAACTTGTAAATGTAAAATATTCATCATAAATAATTTACCGATTATTTCATAGGAAGAAACCAATATGTAGGATAATATGCTGATTCCAATATTTCATCGTGAGCCAACATGAAAGCAACCAAATCAATGACCTGAAATAATTTGAAATAAAATTATTGTATAAACATTTATCATCAATGATTTAAGTATCATATATCAATTCAATATTGATACCAAATCAGTTTATATCATTGAAGAAGAATAGTTGGTCCAATCGCAATAGAATATCCGAGAATGTCTTTACTTTTGTTCAAATTTTCATAGAAAGGACAGTCTTTTAGTTGTTGTTTGGCCAAACATGGTCATAATTTGACTAGTTTTCTGTCCAATGGTTGTCTTTGATACTTGTTTCATTAGGTACTTTCCTTTCTTGGGATAGCTACAGTTCCTCTTTTCATAGGTTTTACTTTATGTATCTCTGTTGTATTTGTTCAGGCCTCTTCTGTCTTTAATATTTAATTGCTTTGATAAAAAAAAATCAGTTTATACATCATAGTCAATCATTTTTTAGGGCTTTAAACATTGTTGCAACCTTCTCCCTTAAGTATATCATATATGCTTACTAACCAAAATCTCACTCCCACAACAATTAACAATAACAATTTGATTAAATGTACAATTTATAAAATAAGATGAGACAAATAAAAAAGTCATAATAAAATAAAAATCTTGTTAACTCATCATTTTCTTGATTAGATGGACAATATATAAAAATAAAAACTGCCAAATTACATTCTTCATTGGTTACTTTCATTGTCATTTTGGGATGAGATATTTCAGTTAGCCACTACATGAACATATAAAATAAATTATTAAATGTAAAAATACTACAATTATATCAAGATAAAATTATTAGTAAAGACAAAATATATGTAATACCTTGGGAATATTAGGTCTTACTAATTTAGAATGAGCTTCCTTACCTTTTGAGGGTGTTATCTTATACCCCAATGTGTCTTGCTTGCTAAAATAAGAGATGTGTAACCTTTTGATAAACCCTGAGATCTTTAGGACCACCATTTTTACCAATCAAAGAACCAAGATATGACATGCTCTAAGCCTTGCGAATACAAACCACTATCAACTTGTTTTTCTGCTTCATTGTCAATCAAATGAACAAAACATGCAAGATTTAATTCATGGTTGAAAATGGGCTTGAAAATAGAAACTCATCAATTCTTACGAAAAAAAATTATAGACGATTCGAAGTTTTACATGACAAACTGTTAAAATAATTGGCCTCGATCAGTTGTAATTCTTCTTATCAATAATACCTTCTTCCAGCAAACACATGGAATTGTGCAAACATTTCATAAAAATTTGTAGCTATCTCATACTATTAGCCTCAATTTAGTGGGTTACTTTTACATTTTTTTTCCTTCAAAGAATCTAACTACAAAATTTACACACTAAGTGCATAAAAGACTCAAGAGTGGTATTCCAGTTCGAATCCGCACTATACATATCACAACAATGTTTAATATTCCGTAGTCGTTTAGTATATGTGCTGCACTTTCTTACCTTTTTTTATGGTTCTTCCGTTTTTTTTATACAAAAAACACACTTCCTCTTAATTCATATTCTACTTGGTGCTGAAGCCTATATAAGACACTCTACTTGGTGTTCAAGCCTATGTAAATTTCTCACATAAATGGCAGTTACTAGTATTGTGTTTGTTTTGGTTTTTGAAGTAACCTACATTCAACATTTGTATGACCTAATCCTTTGGTCATCCCTTTTTGAATTGAATATATTAATATAAGGTCCTTTTGGTTTAAACATAAATTATCATAGTGAAGGGAAGTTGTAGAGAACCACAAAATTAAACAGTACCAAGTGGATTACTATCATCCAACCTAACTATTACTGTAAAGTAAATCCAATAACAATTTATGAAAACCCTAGTTTTGAAAAAGAGAAAATACATTGCACAAAAAATTAACGCACTCATAGCCGTAGCAATCTAATAGTAGTGAAAAATAAACAAAAATGAAAAATCAAAGTAAGAAAATAAATCAAGTCATACATTAGCATGAGAGAATGAGAGAGAAAGATACTCACAGTCATAAACAAGAGAAAACATGATCGATTCTGGAAACCAAGGAGATGGTGGTCATAGGTTGAAATTGAAAATGTATGATTGGTCGTACATAAGAATAAGAAAAGGAGATTTTGCTTGATCTGAAATTGAAATTGATATAACCCAAAAATGTAAGTTCATCAAAATTGAAAACCTAAAATATAATTAATAAAAAAATTAAAAGTAATAAAAGCTCACATAAAATCATTATTGTTGTGATGTTTGTTTCGGCTATGATGACATGCATCTCTATCAAAACAAGCATTATAGAGCAGTACTGTCTGAGGCTGGAACTGAATCCACCTCCACCACCATCACATACCTAGGTGCCCTTTGACCTTTGTAACATCTTTGGTGATAATGAGCAAAAGATTGAAAGTTACGTTAAAGAAACCTTCAACGCTCACAATTTTAATAGATTAATAATGTGTTAACAAGCTAGGGTTCTAGAGAAAACAACTAAGAGACGGCTAGGGTTTTCAATAATAATAAACGACATAACATGTCAAAAATTAGGAGACAATATATATACTAAAACTTAACGGACTACTAAATTAGAAACTTAATGGCTCAATAGCTTAAACCCAATAACTTTACGGTTACTATTTAACACCCTCAAACTCGTGATGCAACAACTTTACTATTTAACACCTTCCTCAAACTCGTGATGCAAACATCAAGATTTTCTAATGTATGGATGGAGAACATCCCAAAATATGATCCTTTTGATTGTACTATTTTTATTTTAGCATTTTAATGAATAAAGCTTATTTCCTATAAATAAATAAAAAATAGTAAGCATTAAGAGCATGTCAAACAAAAAATCGGGAACATACTCACTCATATAAACTTCTAATGCTACCCCTTAAACTAAAGCTTACTAAGTTTTAAGCATGTTATAAATTAACTTTGAGAATAAACCAAACTAACTAATAGTGTAACCAAGCAACCAAAGTAACGGGGTATTAATCATGAATTGTTTAAGAAATTTATAATTATGGGGAATAAAAATTCATAATTTATTCATCCATCGTATAAAAACTTCAAAATGTTATGGTGGAGGTTCTTATGATGTTATATACATGCTATCAAAATTAGGGAACAAAATTTGACCCATAAGTACATGCTTACTTGAAAAGATTGTAATTTTGCACGTTTAGGTCCAAAAAGAAAATGAGGTTGCTTTAGAATACTATGAAACTTCTAATTTTATGTGGAAAATCATATTTAACGTCCTAAACATTCATGCAAAAAATCAAGAAAAAATTCATCCCCTAGATCACTTTTCTGGACTTTATGTCTACGTGAGAAAATAGGAGGGAAAAATAGAAAGACTTTCAAATTGCATGGTTAAGATCGGTATTTTTTTACAAGGTAAATTTTTAGACTACGTGTATATTACAAGGTCAATTTGAACAATTAACCATAAATTAATTTAATAAGTATTATTAAAACTATAATCAAGTCTTTGTGAGCATAACTCAATTGACAAAAACGTTGCGGTATACATGGACCAAAATTTAAATCTCAAATATCTCACCTATTCACCTTGAATAGTGAATATCTAGTCACTACACTACTTAAAAAAACTATAAACGAACAAATACTATATTAATACACTCATAAGTCTAAGAGTTGTCAATAAAATTTTCTCTCCCCCATTATTTTTTCAAAAGACACAAAATCTCATATTAATAAATTAAACAAATATTAAGATTTATAAATACAGCCCAATTTTAAAAAAAATCCAAAATCCGGTTTCATCCCAACAATTTTCACAAAAAAATAATAATTAATATATAGTTTTGTGTGTGTTTTTTTTCATTGGTTTGCAAATGCTTTTAGTCAAATGCAATTTTTATTTTTAATACCAATTAATAAGATAAGTGTTTTTTTTAAGGAGTTAATAAGTTAAGAGTTACTCTCCACTCAAAAAAAGGAGATAAGAGTTACTCTCAAAAAAATAATATAAGAGTTAAACTAAGAAATTCCTTAAAAAAAAGTTAAACTAAGAAATATATTCTAGTTTTAGAACCTAAAGAAAACTGCCTTTGCTAAAAAAAAACCAAAAGAAAAGTATCTTGAACAACTTCAATAACAAGCAATTTGAAAAGTTTCATTGATATTCTTACGTTTGGATATGATCAACATGGTTTTTTAAAGTGAAAAGTAGAAAAAACTTAAATTCAAACATCACTCGTAAAGAAATATACATTTGTCTTCAATCTAACTAGTGGGGGCTCAAACCAAAACCTCCTATTTAAAGAAAGTATTGATAACCAAAAAAAATAAGAAAAGAAAAACCGATAGAATTAGGGAAGAGTGGTTAGCCTTAGCCTAACGTTCCTGAATTGTGAGATACTTTATTTTGAGTAGGAATGAGATAGGAGATCCAAAAAGACGTTACCAATAGATTAAGAACAATATAACCCCCACAATAAGAAACAGTAAGAAATTCATTCTATAAATATGCAAACATCACACGTAACAAACACAATTTTCCAAAAGAAATATAGATGAAGCTACAGATCCAAATCCTTTCATAAACAAGATCTTGTTTCATTTACATAAAAATAATCCAATTAACAATGTCACCTTCAATGTTTTTTTCACCGAAAATCATTGTTGTGATGTTTGTTTTGGCCATGATAACATGTGTCCCTGCCAAAGCCAGCACCATAGAACATTGCCTAAGGTTGAAACTGAATCCACCTCCACCAGCACCGCGTGCGGCACCTGGACATCGAACGAAATTTGATTTGAATCGCGTTGTTTGTAAGGATGCTTTTCGTGCCGTGGGACATTCTGTGAGGGTAACAGGGAAATTGCCATGGAGTTACTTAGGTGCCCTTTGTAACGTCTTTGGTGATAATGATCAAAAGATTGAGCATTACATTAAAGATGCATTCAGAGTTAACGATTTTATTAAACTACTTGATGGAAGATCTTGTGCTATTGTTAGAAAGAAGTTACACCCTACATCACCTTCATCTTTGCCTAGGCCTTAGATTGTTATAGATTGATTCACATATACGGTTAATGATTCAACCTGGTTTTCATGAATAAATAGATCTATGTTGTTGGTCATTGTTAATTTTATTATCGTTTAGATTTAATGCTTCAAATTGGTTTGTACCAAAAAGAGAGAAAGAAATTCAATCCTTCAAGTTGGAACTGTTATATTGATCTACCGATTGAAGTTTTTTTCTTCTATTTGTTTTGTGATCCATCGAATGAAATAATTCAATCACATGCTCTTTTCTTTGACAATATATACTCATTAAATTGTTTTTTTAGCTTATATAGTTTTTTTTTTGTTGTTGGGTGTTTTGATTTAGCTTCTATGGTTTGATTGTGAGATTAGTGTAATTAGATTAGATATGCAAGCTTGTAAATTTTATTTACGAAGCTTGTAAATTTTGTGAAATTGAAACCTGAAAAAGAGTAGATTGATATCATATTGTATGTCGTATAATGTGGATTTTGCGAGAAAGGTTTATGATGGTCGCTCTATAAGCATCTGAAAATTGCTTATTTAGTTGGAAAAAAAAAACCATTGGAAATTGCGTTCCGATCAAATTATAAGCACAAAAATTGTTGATTGGGAGTTACGACTTTGGAGCGAAAATGGGGTTTGTATCAATTAACTTTTTAAAGGTTTAAAGATTAGTAGTTTTAAAATTTGAAAGTAAGACAGGCCCATCTAGCCCATGAGATATAAGGACTATTACTTTTTCTACCCTATCCACCTTTTTTTTTTTACGAAAATGCCCATGAGATTTTTTGATTATATAATCCGAATTGAGTTTTTCCCTTTTTTGGGGTTGAAAAATGAGTTTTTCACCAATTCGGATTTTCTAATCCGAACACCCCAAATATAGGATGTGTTCCTTAAAAAAAAAATTCTTCGGATTTTAGAATTGGAACACCCTCTAAACACCATTATTCAGGGGAAAATCAGTTCGGATTATATAGTCCGAACTGTATCAGCACAAATTCTCAACCTGCTTGTAACATGGATAGTCAGTTTAAATGTCATATTAGTCTTCTTAACTCTCATCCTTCTATTTTAGGTAATTATTGGTTATCCCAATCGAAAATTTGGTTTCTGGCTACTTGATCATATTTCTTTGAAACTTTCCCAGAAAAAAATCAAAGATTGAGACTCATGTATAGGGAACTTCTTACAGGACCTCGTCTCTCAAAATCCAAAATTCCATCATTTTTAAAAAATTTCATATTCTCAGAAAAATCCGAAAAAATTACATTAGCTTTATTTTCATGGTATTTTTATGATTTTATTTGGCACGTTTTATCATTTTTTTTTATTTTGCTTTTTTGTTGTTTTAAAAGTGAAATTCGCATTGCTGAAATGGGATAGATTATGATTGCTGCTTATTTATAATCCGAAATCCAATAGACATTTTTGTAAATAATAGTCCAAGTTTTTCTTTTTGGGTCAATCCAGTAAAACTAAATAGAAAATTGAAAGATGACTATTAAAAATTATATAAATATATCGTCACATAAACAGAAGTTAAAGTTACATAAGTTACCCTTTAATTTAATTTCAGGTGACAATTTCGTGCTTTATATTTTTTTTATCCGATTAAATCATGTATGCTATAAAGTATCAACATTATTATCTTTTTCATATAAACAAAATCAAAAACTAAAAAAAAACACATCAAACTCAATTTTTCATTGTACGAACCTATAAACCCATATTTCATTAAAAAATCCCAAAAAAATTATACGATATTAATATTTTATAACATTAAAGATTAAATCCAGGTGTTAGTTGTAATTAAGTTAATGGACGAATTGTGTTATTTGCCAAAAAAAATAATAATTATATTAATATATGTGAAGATGAAAGTACCAACCTTGCACATGGGACATGGATATTTTTGGGTTGCAAAATGGTGTTTTTCACATCATGTTATAGTATATGTTTGGATATGTGGTGAGAAAAATTGATTTTGAGGAAATTGATCGTGTAAAATTGATTATAATTACAAGTGACTCGGAGATAAAGTGGTTTGCGTTTTAATATATTTGTATAAAAGTAAATTGAACTTTAAATTTGTGTCCAAAAATCAATTATAGAATCAAAAATTACATATCCTAACACCAAAAGTAGAATTAATTTATACATTTCCATAATGAATTTCACCTTGTGCAGAAGTGGAAACTAACATTTAGATAGACTATTTCAGTTTTTTTATGTGATAATATTGCAATTTGCAACTTGAAAGAGATGGATAAGGACTTGTGTGTTTTTGTGGGGTCACACCGGTACGGATGCCAACAGGCTTTGATCTTCAATGACTGTCTGTTGAAAATTAAATGTCTCAATAAAAAAATAATTGTAAAATAATGTTGAAAATTCATTCACCTTTGTTTCAAGGGTTAAATAAGTATTTTACCCTTAAAAATATAGCGAATTTGATTTTAATCCCTATAAAATTAAACAAAATATTTTTCGCCCTCAAAATTTTTTATTTTGTTTTTGATCGACAATAGCCAATTTATGTTAATATAAATGTCAAGATTATGAGTCTTTTATGTTTAAAATGTGTTCATGATATGCCCGTTTATCATGTTTAACTTCTGTATGTTCATATTATGTTAAAAAAATGTCAAGAACACGTCAAAATTATTTTCGTTAGAGACTAAAAACAAAAAAAAAATTGTGAGGATGAAAACACCTCGTCTTATTTAACCATTGTCTGAATGTTGCAAATTTTTTTAAGTTAATCTAGTTATGTGGACCGACTGTCGTAAGATACCTAAAATTGAAAATTTTATTATTTTTGTACAAGTACTTTTAATTTTTTTTTTATACATATATTGTTAAATTTAACTTAACTCTACGAAACTAACTTGTAACATGAGAAATATCTTCATTTATAAGTTGCAAAAGTTATTTATTATTTAGATGAGGTCTATAAACTCATGATGCAAAAGTTATTTATTATTTATACGAGGTCTATAAACTCATGATTATTCACTAACTACTCTTGGAGCACCTCCAACTGGGTATCCAACACGATTCTATAGGAACATTTGACCTCTATTTCTACAATCAATCGAAGAAATTTGAGGTGCTAAAGTGAGCTGCATAAATTTTATCAATTAACTTAATTAAAATATTGTAGCATTGAAATAAAAATTGTTTTATGCCATTAAAAATTTGAAATTGTGAGTTGTTTAAAAGTTGCACAATTTTTTATTATTGAAGAAAAACATGTATGAATTCCATAAATTTGACGTGGGGTTGTGGAGATACTTGTAGATAGACTCTTTTTTTTTTAATTTTTGAAGGAATACTTGCAGATAGATTTATTTTGCAATTTGGTACTATTCATTTTCAATAGTAAAACATATTAAACAAAACACATGTTTCTCATATTTTAAGGAGCATTGTTGAGATAGTTTGTGGCTTTGTTTGTGCCATGAATGCCATTGAAATTGTTGGGTTCGGATAGGGTAGCCGGTAGCGTAATTTATAGTTTGAATGTGATTCTCGAATGGTCATTCAAGCTTTTCGCTATACAATATTGTTCTTTGCAAATTGAGAAACGCACGAAAATTTACTTTAAGGTCTGAAATCATTTTAAAATGTAACAATGCCACCTTATTAACTTTGATATTAGCTCAACATTTTTACTTGGAATCAAAGTATAATTAGCAAGTCCTTGTGAGCTTAACTCATTTGGTATAAACAATACTTAATATATGCAAGGTTTAAGGTTCAAACCCCGAACACTACAAAAAAAAGTATCATTAGCAAAGTGAAGGTGATACACTTTAAACTTGCTCCCTACACCAACATAAACGCCCAAGAAAACTGTCACCTTCTACACCCACTTTAAAATAGAGTTAAGGCTCTCAATAACTATTAAAAACTATTAAACTTCGGTTTCAATAATATTTCGTCGTTTCAAAAAAAAAACTATTAAAAACGAAAAAGGAGAAAGATGACCATCCTACCTTAATGATCTCCAACGAGAAAATTATTGAGCAGACTCTCTCGACATTGACCTAACTAACACACTACACGCTCAATCTTCAATATCTAGATGAGAAGTTCTTGCTCTACATCATCGAATCCAAGTAACTTTAATAGACTAAATTAGAAGTTTTTTCAAAATCAACTTTAAATAAAATATGTTATTTGTTTCTCTTAACTTTAATCATACCAAGGTCGGTCCCAAGCCCGGGTAAAAGGAGAGGGTTGTGTTAGGCCTCGACAGCCAACGTAAAACTTTGTCGAATCTCTATGACATAGACCAAATACGAAATAGTGTGGATGCTAGGTCGTTGCCCGCAAGCAACGTGCTGTATGGCTCGAGTACAGTGTCAAATGAGCAAGGGCTGCTGCATCGCCGCCTGGATGTAGTGAAAAATAAGCAAGGGTTCCCGCATTTTCGTGAACGGGTGTGGGTAAAGAAGCTAGTTCATGAGAATAGGATTCGTTTTGGAACTTGGAATTGAAGGAAAATCGAATTAAAACAGAATAAAGCAGCGGATAAAATTTTCGATATTCTTTCCTTGGATTATTATGAATTACACATGAATTAGTGATTCGATTGTTACCTCGAAGTGCGGAATCTGAAAGCTGGAAACTGGAAACTGGAATCACAATCACAACAAAGCAAGCAGCAAGCAGCAAAGCCTCTAGTAAGTCCACACGAACAATGTTCCTCCAAAACTCGGTGCTAGCCAAGGAATTAGAAGTTTTAGAGAAGTAGGGTTTCTCAAAACGTGTAACCAAAAACTTCAGCACTAGGGTTCTATTTATAGAACTCCTAGTGTGCTTTGCAAGTCAGAAGTTACTATTGGGCTTCAGTAAGCCCGATAACGAGTTTAGTAATTCTGCTAACTAATTAGCGTTATTTACTAAACGCACCCCTTATATAAGTCATACTTATGTATTTCTCTTTTGACCGTTCTTTGTGTGTGACCCTATAGGTTCTAGTCACGTTGGCAATAATATTAAA
>Ga0228711_1008669_pt1 | contig 14150 bp, 8 predicted proteins | sample MedpolnodulmetaG_2_FD_177996 | JGI IMG/M metagenome (GOLD analysis project Ga0228711, IMG submission 177996) | Root nodule microbial communities from Medicago polymorpha collected in Santa Monica, California, United States - brown nodules | ecosystem: Host-associated > Plants > Roots > Nodule...
TTTTAACGTTCTTAACTCGCCTCTAAGAAATCATGAAAAAATTCAATCTCTTGGTTGCTTTTTTGGACTTCGCGTATATTACAAGGTTATAAATAATAAAAATCTCGAATTACATGTTCAGAATACAATTACAGGTCAATTTTTCAGACTTCACGTATATTACATGGTCAATTTCAATTAATAACCCTACTTTAAATTGTACTTTTGTTGACAAAATGAGGAACCTCTTTTATTTCGATTTATGATTGTTTATATATTATGTCACATGTGAATTTGCGATAAATTTTTTGTCCGGGCTCCATAAATTTCCTAGCTCCGCCACTGCCTATGAGTGTCATACGTGTGTCGAACACGAACAAAGAAAAAAACAATTTTTTGGGGATATTTATCTGAAGTTTCCAACGCGTGTCTTACGAGTGTTGGCACTTGTTTGAGTATTCTTACTTGTAATTGCTAGCTGAAAAAGGTTTTCGAGTACTTTGTCTTCATCTTTTCCAGAGTTCTTTTGACTTTTTCTGCTACTAAAAGAATAAAGACTTCTCAAAATAGCCTATTTGGAATGTCAATATGAGCTGTTGTATAGGAAATGCAGAAGAACAATTGATGCAACGAAAACCATCAATGTGAAGTGCTTGCTATTTGGGAAATGCTTTTTGAATGAAAACAAAATATATAAATTGGGAAACCTTTAAATCGATATCATATAAAAAAATAATCTAAGAAATGCTTCAAAATATGATGCTTCAAACTGCTACGAAAAGGAACAATCTACATCCACCTACGATATAGCACAAATCAAAGGAGAAGATGGAAACAATGAAATGCTATGTAAGCATTTCTAAGTTTACTCGTTTCTACTTAAAATTAACATGCATATGCTCATTTGCAGCACTGAATTTTCTATATATGCCCAGTCACTGACCATTATGAATTGGGCTATCAATTCTTAATTATTAGTTGCACAGTTAGACTTCTCATGTATTTTGTTACATTTACTAAAAAAAAAATGTAGTTTGTTAAATAAAACTAGAAGAATATATGATGCCAGCAAAAAATTATTGCAATAGCTTGTTGTTAATTTACACCAGTTGTAATTAAATTTCCGAATTAATAATTCCATCCTCGGTTCCGGATTCTAAAATTTTGTTAGCAATTGCAAATTGTCAATATTAGTTGTAATTTTTTGCCGTATGATCATTGTCTGAGAGGTAGCTGAAAGAGCACATCAATCATTATCTTTCTTAATGAGTGAATAGGCGAAAGTCCCATCGAAATTGTAACTTTTGTTAAAAACCTTTCTGACTTTTGCAAAACTTTAAAAAACCCATGAAATTGTCAAACTTTAGTCAATTACCCTCTCCGTTTGTTTTGGTTGTTACATCCTATGATGTGACAGTTAATTGTATACGTGGACTGAAGGTTATGCCACATCATAAGGGGTAATAGACTCTTTTTTTTAATTTTATTTTTGAGGGGGATAATTGAAACATAAGTGTTAAACTTGAGGGGGATAATTGGTACATAACTTTTAAAGTTGAGGGGGTATTTGCACATAAGTATTAAATTTGAGGGGGTATTTGCCTATTTTTATAATCACACATATTTTAAACAAACAAAAAAAAAGCAAAAAAGAATTTTTTTTAAAAAAAGAGTCAATTACCCCTCTATGAGTCAAGTTTTTTTTATACAAAAGGTACAATTTCATGGTTTTTTTTCTTCCTATTCACTCATTTCTTAATTAAGAGATGTTTAAATTAAAAATATAATAAAATTATTACTTTTCCTAGCCTATCTATTTCTCGCGCGCCCTTTTTTTTATACCAAAATGTCCATGAACTTTCGGATTTTACAATCCGAATTGAGTTCCTCCTTTTTTTCACCAAGTCAGATTCTATAATCCTAAAACCTAAAAAAATAGGGTGTGTTCTTTTTCATTTTTTTTAATAGAATCAGTACACCCTTAAACACCCATTATTCGAAGGAAAAACAATTATCATCATAAATTTTGAGCTTGTTTGTAACATGGATAACCATTTTAAGGATCATATTAGTCTTCCTAACTCTCATCCTTCTGTTTTAGGTCATTGTTAGTTGTTCTCAGTCAAAAATTCAATTTTTGGGCAAATTAATCAAATTGCTCCGAAACTTTTCCATAAAATTAGAAGAAAAAAAATCCAAAAGTCCATCATTTACACCCATTTTTTATTTTTTTTATTTTATATCTCATAAAAATTTGGAAAAATTTGCATTAGTTTTATTTGTTTTTTAGAATTCTTTGGTAGCATTTTTATGATTTTATTTGACAGATTCTATTACTTTTTTACTTTATTTTTTGATTGTTTTTAAAATCAAAATTCAAAACTTTTGAAATGGAGAGATTCTGATTGTAGATTATGTATAAGCATATTTCGAATTATATAATCCGAACATATCCAAACCGTGTTCGAATTTTATGATCTGGAATCTCATGGGAATTTTTGTAAAAATTATAAGGCACGTGAGAAGTAGATAGAGTGGGAAAAGTAATAGTTAAATAATAATGTGTCGGTCGGCCCGCTGAACCGCATAGTCCATTATTTATAATTGGATTGGGCTTGATAGTTTACGATAAAGAAGTAAATAGAGCAGTCCAATCTGACTCGTTTATCTATTGAAAATTGTTTTTCGCCCTTTGGTTTTTGCTCATTTCCACCCTCATTTCCCTAAATAACCTTGGCATGAGTTAACATGCGCCAGTTTTAGGCGGGCTAGCAAAACAACATTTTTTTGACATAAATGCTGCTTTTTTAAACCCCGAAACGTGTATTTTTCACAAAATCAGTCATCGACAATTACTACATCAATTTTCACATTCATTCATTCACAATACCTTGTGTTCATTTTTTTAATTCTCAATCATTCACTACATTTTTTAAAAATATTCATTTGCTCAATGGTGAGCATGTCTTAGAAAGATCAATTCATTCATTTCGAAAATAAATTCTGACTAAAAATAGTGAAGTGCGTAAAATAAATTTTAAAATAATAGAATACGACAAATTAACATTTAATGTTTAATTTCATCTTCGTTTAAATTGGAAAATAAACAAAGTGTTGTGTTACATTACATTTTCCCTAAGGATATGGTATCATCATGATGTGGGATTTAAATTAAATTCATGAAAGTTTGCCGAAAATAGTGTCATTGAAGTGTCTTATACTTAGTGTAAAAATTTGCAAGTCTCTTTGAAAACTCAAAAGAATGAAGAGAAAACATTTCGTATTCTACGGAATCAACTATATAGGTTCTCACATCGAATTCTTTCATACAAGATGAGTAGGGACAAAAAGGAATGCATTTCAATATATTCTTTTGAACTTAATTTTACTGTCCTGCCAACTGACAAGTCTCAATTGACAGAGTAGCATGATCAAACTCAAAACAACATCTTAGAAATGCATTTTGATGTGAGAACCTATATAGTTGATTCGGTAAAATACAACATTTGTTCTCTCAATTCTTTCGAGTTTTCAAAGAGACTTGCAAACCTTTACGCCAAGTATAAGACACTTCAATGCAAACATCTTCAACAAACTAACAAGAATTGAACTAAAATCCAACAAAATAATGACACAACATAATAATACAACCTAATCTTCATCTGTCTGAATCAAACTTTTGAGAATATCTTCAGAAGATCTCAACAACGAAACATCCAACTCGATCGTCGAGAACATGTTGCATTGACCATATATTGAGAACATGCTTCTCACATCATCATCATTCGTGAGCATAATCCGGATGAGTCGATCGATGGACATTGATGCCCAATGCCATCCACCCTCCTTGTGTCTCTGTGGTTGAGTCGTCGATTGATTTGATCCTTTAGATCTACTAATATGACATTGACCTGAGCCATGAACAGATTGGGCTTTTCACCGTTGAAGCAGACTGCAACTAACATTGTGTTCAGATCTACTGGATAAATGTTCATTGCTTCAGATCCACACTATAAGAAATTAAAAACAATCAATGAAAAACTCATTCAAACATTTCATCAAACACTTGGAGTGCAAAAACTAAAACATAAACATGCAAACATATGAATATTTAATCAACGTAAATCTAGTTAAACAAAGATTCATTGGATTTACATGAAAACATTTAATCATTTTCTACAAAAAAAAAAAATCAAAATTTACATAAACCCTAAAACTAAAACATTTCTAATTAAAGAGGAAAAATGTAACATATAAACATAAAATATCAATGAATTATGAAAACTTAAAGGATTCAAACTCATGGAGTGCCATATAGTTAAGCCAAAGCTTGATAACAAAAACATGACTTTTCTTTGAAATACTCTTTGAATTTGAGTTGGTCTAAATCAACTCTACAAAATCTTATCTTGATATATATAAATGTTTGATAATCTCCAATCAACCCTATTTGACCCTAATCCCGTCATTTTTAGCGGGTCTAAATATTATTTTTGAAAAAAAAGGTTTGCAAGGAAATGAACCACCTACCCATAACAACAACACCTTAAAACTTTTACCACTAGACCACTAACATATTTATTGAAATATTGTTGCTTCTAAAATGGATATGTAATCCTAAAGGCCATTTTTTAAGCCACTAACACTCATTTTTATTGTGTTTATTTCCATGTTTGATTACTTTCACATAATTTAATTTATGCTTTTGATTTCATATTCATTTTTGTTGATGCAAACTAATGTTTTTAATTTTCTTTTTTGAGATTTTGCATGTCGAACACTCTCAATCATCACTTAGTTTGATTGTTTCTATGACTTTGAATGTAACTCTAAAATTAATAATATAACCACTTTTATATTTACATATGAAACTCTACAAAAACCCGTACATCGTACGGGTTAGAGTCTAGTTGATTTATATGGTGTTTAGTAGCCACACTTTTAATCATATTGTGAGATCATATTTGATTTAATAAGAAATTCTTAACACATGCCAAATAATCCTTTTTATTTGATGATAAAATAAAATGATTTAATTTTGTTAAGACATTATTAATTTTAGATAATATTTTAATTTAAAAAATAGTAAAATTTGAGACATTTTTATCCATTTATAAAAAAGTATAAACATAATTAAATTAGAGAAATTTGATATATTTGATGTATTTGGTCTAAATATAGATCAGATGCATCAATTATTCTAAAACTTATTTCTTTTGACAAAATTATTATTCAAGAACTTAAAATTTTATTTTACTTATGTGAATGATAGCATTCTTTATAACCTTAGCCATGGGGTGTGTGCCAAATCCATCTTGGTCATGCATCAGAAGAGTAGTCCACGAAATGTAGCCAATTTATTTATTTTTGACTAAACTTAATTGTTTATTTCCGCTCTTTCATTGTTGAGACTTGAGGCTATCCATCTCTCACAGGAATGTAGATTGTGAAAGTTGAAGAAGGGATCATGGTTGGAAAAAAAAATAAAATTTGACACCAGCCCTTGCACCTAGGAATGTAAATGGATATCTATGGATGCGGATAGTGTGATATACATGTCTGTTCCTTAGATAAATATGAAATCCGTACTCTATCCATATCCGCGCGGATATCCATTTAGCGGGTAATTCACATATTTTGAGGTATCTGTGAGTTTATCCAGATATCCATGGATAAGATTTAAAAAAAATTGTTAATTTTTTTTAGCTGAAATTTAAAAACAGAAGTTCATCACATCCATTTTCTTTTCTTTTTAGCAAAACAACAAAGATCATTAACTAAACAAAAACATAAATAAAGTTCATTGCATTTAATAAAAATAAAGTTATTGATTTAACAAAAGTATAAACAAAGCATCACATTCAACAAAAACAAAGCTTCTTGCTTCAACAATTCTGACCACTTTCACTTCCTTTTAAAGGAGCGTAACACATATTTGAACAGTCATGTAATAACTAATAACACTCACAGCATTGAGTTTTTTTGCTTACGAAGTTGAAAGGTATTAAGGTTATTTATGTAATTTACTCTGTTTCATAACAGGTATGGATATATGTGGGTGCATATACCACTAATTTTGCATCTGTATCCATTAATCAGTGGGTAGTTAAAATATCCGTTTATTTTATCTATGAATATCTAATAAGGTATCCGCTCTGTGTCCATGACAGGTTTTATCCGCAAATATCTACATATGCGAATTTTTTTGCCATCCGACTTGCACCAACCATCTTTCATCTGCTTCACCTATAATAAATGAAGCCATTTGAATATCTATCCCCAACTGTTTTTTTCATGTTTCTGGACCGCTGCCCCCACCGTTTTTCATCTAATCAGCGCAGCCTTTGACTTCCTTTCCCCAACATTAAACAAGAAAGGAAAAGGTACTACCTTCTTAATGTACTCTCCTTCGATCTCAAATGTAAATAACTTTTCACTTTTTAGGTTCACTCAATAAATAATGTATGTAGTCTACATTATAGACCACATATATCATTTATTAAGTGAATCTAAAAAATGAAAAGTTGCATACATTTGAGACCAGAGGAAATATCTGTCATTAGGATTAATAATGCATCTATTATTAGGAGTATGTCGAGATTGTATATTATTTTGGTTAAGGGAGTGGTATTCTCTCAAGTTGAAGTACTCCCTCTCATTGTCTGTATAATTTGTCACTTTAAATAACTGAACAATTTATAAAAAAAATTGTTCTAAAATAATTGATCTATTTCACTTTTTAATGTAATATTAATTATTTTTTCCACTTATAACACTAGTTAATGTTACTTTCAATTCAGTATATTCTAGTTTGTATTTATGAAAATGAGAAATGCATCAATAATTGACAAAACATTCAAAACTCTCTCTCATAATTTTTTTTATTAATATGTGTAAAATGAGTAAATGACTCACTTAATATGAGACGGTGGAAGTATTATTCCTTTTAAAAATTGAAAAAGTGTAAATTTCATTTTATTTTCTTCTTTTTATCTTTAGCTTTTTAACTAACTCTCCAGAGACACTAGTTAGCATGACAAAAAAAAATAAAAATTCAAAACTATAAAACCATATTATTGGTAAAGCCTTCAATATTCCAACAGTTGAATTTAAATTAAACAAATGTGTGCTTTGGTTGGAGGAGAATGAAAGATGAAGGGACGTTATTTTAAGGAAAATGATACAAATGCCTTAAATACATTTGTTAAAAAGTTTAAAGTGAAAATTTTATCTTTGAAGCATAAAAAAATATTTTCAACATAAAATTTATTAGTCGTTTCTTTTTTTCAATCTTTAACAAGTGTCGGAAAGAACTATGATAGAGAAACTGCAATCAAAAGTGATGTATGGAAAATAGCTATGATAGAGAAACTACAATCAATTGAAAAGAATCAAACCCGAGAACTTGTTAACTTACCAGACAATAAAAAGAAGATTGATGTGAAATGGGTATTCAAAGTGAAGTTGAACCCTAATGGACAAGTTTCTAAGCATAAAGCAAGGCTAGTTGCTAGAGGTTTTCTGCAAAAGCATGACATTGACTACAATTAGGTATTTGCACCAGTGGCTAGAATTGAAACTGTGAGGTTACTGCTATTGCTTGCAAGAATGAGTGGCCACTCCACCATTCAGATCTTAAGTCAATATTTCTAAATGGTCCATTAGAAGAGTTAGTGTTTGTGTTACAACCTCCAGGCTTTGAGATTGCAAGGAAGGAAAAAAATGGTGTACAAGCTCCATAAGGCTCTATATGGCTTAAAGCAAGCCCCTAGAGCATGGAACAAGAGAATTGACCAGTTTCTAATTCATATAGGCTTCAAGAAGTGCTCAGTTGAATTTGATCTATATGTTCATAATCTTAGTGGTGAAGAAGATATCATAATCTGTTTGTATGTTGATGATCTACTCATCACTGGTAGCTCAACATCAGAGATTAAGAAAGTGAAAGATAAATTGAAGTTTGAGTTTGAAATGACTGATCTTGGTGAACTTTAATTTTTCTTAGGAATGGAGTTTGTGAAATTGAAGACAGGAATGGTAATGCATTAGTAAAGGCACATTGTTGAATTGCTGGATAAATTTGAGATGAAAAGCTGCAATTCAGTCTCAAACCCATCAGAAACAAACTCAAAGCAAGATGAGTGCAGTGAAGAAGAGAAAGTGGATTCAACTAATTTCAGACAAATAGTTGGATCATTAAGATACCTATGTAATAGTAGGCCGGATATTTGTTACTCAGTAAATGTGATTAGCAAATTCATGCATGATCCTAAGAAACCTCATCTGATAGCTGCTAAGAGGATTCTTAGATATGTTAGAGGAGCTATGGAATATGGTTTGCTATTTTCCTATGGTAGCAAAAGTAAAAAGAATGAGTTCATTGGATACTCAGATAGTGATTGGTGTAGAGATTTAACTAATAGAAGAAACACTTCAGGATATGTCTTCATGTTCAATGATGCTGCTATATCTTGGTGTACCAAGAAGCAACCTATTACTGCACTCTCATCCTGTGAAGCTGAGTTAATTAAAGGTACATTTGCTACATGTCAAGCTTTGTAGTTGGATTCAGTGATGAAATAGCTCAAGTGTGAAGTGATGAAACCTCTAACACTGAAGATTGGCAACAAATCTGTCATAAGTCTTGCTAAAAATCCCATCTCTCATGGTAGAAGCAAACACATTGAGACTAGATTCCATTTCATTAGGGAACATGTGACTAATGGAATGATTGAGCTGCATTATTGTCCTACAGAACTGCAGCTTGCAGATGACTTTACAAAGGCTTTGAAGTTTGACATATTTGAATTTTTGAGGAAGAAACTTGATGTTTTTAACATTCATCAGTTATGATTAAGGGGGAGTATTATAATATTAATCAATAACTCCCTTGCAACAAAAAGTTAATTACATTTGTTTCAAAATTTGTTAGTTAGTTAGATAGCTTGTTCTACAAGTAAGTGATATTGTGCCTATAAAACACTTAGTATTGTGAAACTTCAAGAAAAAAAATGAAATTCATATTGCAAGCAATAATTCTCTCTATTCTCTCTTCTTCCTGATCCAAACTCTAGAAATCAGGTTATAACTGTTTTCCAGTTCTAACAGTTTATGCACCTTGTTCTATAGGCTTATCCACCTGGTTCTATAGAGAGAAAAACATCATTGCTGCGCTAACATCGGTAATGCTTATTATGATTGAAAAAAAGGTGATTAATGACATATTAAAAGTGTTGATTATTTTAGAATAATTTTTTTTTTTTTTTTTACAAAAAGATGAGTTATTTTGGAACTAAGGAAACAATGTTTTTTAATATTGTGGGGTAGCAGCATCCCCTAATTATTACTTTATGCCTAGTTTCTTTCCTACCTAGTTATAATGACCACCTGCTCACAATATAAAAGAATTAATAAAAATATATTTTTGCAATAATAACATAAGCCTAAATGTTAGTAATAGTTCTCGGACAATCTGCCCCCTTCAGAAAAATAGTTTCCGACCAAACTAGCCAACCTTATTACAGTATTATTTTTCTATCTTGTTCATTTATGCTCCCTTTGTCTCAATAAATAATGGAAAAAAAATGAAAGTGTATGATAAAATTATTCGTCACAGTTGCACGATTTATTTTTGGTTGCCACAATTGCACAAATTAGTTGTTTGTAATGATTTAAGTTCTTCTTGTGCTTGAATTGTCAAGTTTTGTGAGTAATAAAATTCCATTTTAACTTCTTAAAAAAAATTATAAGCTAGCACCATTAAAAGAAATAAAACCATTAAATACTTGTGCATCACTCCTAATTTATTATTTTTCCACTTTGCATTTAGAATAATTAGAATTCATTTTTTTATGAAAATAATTAGAATACATCAATGATAAATAAGGATAATTTTTTTTCTTATTATATGTGAAATTATCAAATGTGACACTACTTATTTTAGAATAGAGAGAATAATTCTTTACTACATTTCACTTGAAAATATGGCGACTGTCATAAATTCATTAGGTATGTCAAAATAAATTTACAAAATAACTCATGCATAATCAACTACTAGTGTCATAGTCAACTACCTTAAATTTAGAGATTATGGATGGATTCGAGCCCTGCTGAAAAATAAATGAAAGTGATCTTACCTTATCAGTAGAATGACATCCGGTGCGGTGGTTCCTGGTATTTGCAAGTTTGGAGCAGCGGGGGAGTGTACATGTAGATACTTCGACACGCAAGTTAGTAAGAGAGCAAAAATTGGAGGTTTTAAGATTGAATGCATCGTACCTTTGGAGACCGTATAAAGTCCCCTTATATAGTGAGAAGGTGAAGACTGTAAATTACAATGACAGAAGAGTCGTTGCTAGGTGGTTCCAAGAATTGTAACCATCGAACGTTACGATACTGCAGTTATGGTAAGCCGTTATGATACTGTGTTTTAATCGGCCCCCCATTTTGCTATGAGCACCATCTCCTTCGCGGATAGGGGGTGCGAAGTGAGTAATAGACCTAATATCAAATGAATAATAAGTTATTTTTTTAAATGTCTTTAAATTTGAATGTCTTATCATATTTTAAGTGAGAAACCATCTTCTCACACCAAATTTCACAAAAAAAAAAAAAAAAGTGTCGACATTTCAAATTTTCAATTATTGTGTGTTAATTAACATGTTCAAAATGTTGCCACCCCACCTATCCATGCTAGTCTTAGTTAACGGCTTGCAAAGTACAGACAATAATTCAGAAATAATATGACAACCACATGCAACCCCTCATAACTCACATTATGGGATTCACCAATTAATTTTTTTGTTTTTATCAATTTGATGGGATGCTTAGGGCACACCAAGACGTTATGGATTCACCAATTAAATTTCGATTTTTCATTCCAAGGCTTCAAAGTAAAAAATAACATTATAACAAGGCTTTCAAGTCAAAATAACAACATTATAATAAAAGCAGCATTCTAGGTGAACCAAACAGACATACACCTACTCAAGTCCAATAATCTAACGTGACACAATGGTTCTCGAAACATTGATTTCACGGTTACTTTGCTTTGCAACTCTCGTTTGGTTCTTATTCTTAGCTACAAAAACACTACTAAAATCCTCAAAAACACCCTCTTCCACCATTCCCAAAGCTTACCCCATCTTTGGTTCCTCTTTTTCTTTGGCAGCCAACTTCCACCGCCGGGTGCAATGGATTTCTGACATCCTCCAAACCATACCTTCCTCCACCTTCGTCTTCCACCGTATTTTAGGCTCCCGCCAAGTCTTCACGGCTAACCCCGCGGTGGTCCAACACGTTCTCAAAACCAACTTCCCTTGCTACGGTAAAGGTCCCATATTTCATAAATCTCTCTTTGATTTCCTCGGCCACGGAATATTCAACACCGACGGAGAAACTTGGAAGTTGCAACGACAAATATCTAGCCACGAGTTCAACACAAAATCCCTCCGAAAATTCATCAAAACCGTGGTCGATGTTGAACTCAATGATCGTCTCTTCCCTATTCTCTCCGAAGCTTCCAAAAACCAAACCACTGTCCTTGATTTTCAAGATATCCTCCAACGTTTCACATTTGACAATATCTGCATGATCGCGTTTGGATTCGATCCAGAATATCTACTCCCTTCTCTTCCTCAAACTGCATTTGTAAAAGCCTTTGACAACAGCTCACGAATCAGCATGGAGAGGTTAAACGCACCGTTTCCATTCCTATGGAAAGTGAAGAAAATCCTAAATGTCGGAAAAGAGCGGGAGCTGAAACAAGCCGTTGCAGAAGTAAGAGGACTCGCTGCAAGAATTATAAAGGAAAAGAGAAAAGAGCTTAAAGAAAAATCAGCTTTGGAATCTGTTGATCTTTTATCGCGATTTTTAAGTTCCAGTCAATTGGATGAATCTTTTGTAGTTGATATTGTAATAAGCTTTATTCTTGCTGGGAGAGATACAACTTCAGCTGCACTCACGTGGTTCTTTTGGTTACTCTCTAAGCATAGTCATGTCGAGAATGAGATCCTAAAGGAAGTTATGGGAAAATCAGAATCAGTTGATTACGATGAGGTGAAGGATATGGTTTACACTCACGCGTCGCTATATGAGTCTATGAGACTATATCCTCCGGTTCCTGTCGATACTAAAGAAGCAGCGCATGATGACGTTTTGCCAGATGGGACTTTAGTGAAGAAAGGGTGGAGAGTGACGTATCATATATACGCTATGGGAAGGTCTGAGAAGATATGGGGACCTGATTGTGCTGAGTTTCGACCCGAGAGGTGGTTAAGTCGAGACGAATCTGGGAAGTGGAGATTTATTGGGATGGATCCTTATAGTTATCCGGTTTTTCAGGCTGGCCCGAGGGTATGTTTAGGGAAGGAAATGGCATTCTTGCAGATGAAGAGGGTGGTTGCCGGGATTATGAAGCAGTTTAGGGTGGTTCCAACAATGGCCAAAGGGGTCGAACCAGAGTACGCTGCATACCTTACCTCATTAATGAAAGGCGGCTTTGCTGTAAAGATTGAGAAGCGTATCCAAACAGATGAATAAAACGAAAAAATAAACCATCAATTTGGTTCTTGAATTATCGTCTCTTCGATTTTGTTCACGACCTACAAATATATATAATCGGTAGTCCCAAAACTATTTTTAATCCATCATGATAGCCCCGAAGTATCATTTTCTCTCTTACTTTTAAAGAAATTCACTAACTAGCTTAATGGATTTATAATAGTTTATGGACTATTTATTATATTTCTATAGTTCATGACGAAATTGGAGAGAGCCTGATAACTCCAGGATCATGTTGATAGTTTATTCAAAATAAAAATAAAAATAACTATATTGTTCGAATATTTTCCGAAGCATGATTTATATCAATTCAACGAACTTTTATTTCATATAACCTTTAATGTATAAACATGGTCATGACTGTGGTGCAAGAGACATATCGGTTGTGTAAGATACACAATTTTTATAAACCGTTGAGTCGAGCGGTATCACAAATCCAATTGTAGACCATACAGACAAGATTATACATCTCCCATTTTCTCCTTTTTTTTCTTCATTGTATTGTTCTTTCATGGTTCTTCTTCTTCTCTTTCCATCTCTCACCATTTCCACACCACAAGTCCACAACCAATATCGTTTGCACCACCACCACGACCACAATTAGATATAATTGACCTATATCCATAACCCATGGGGAATAATAAATCCTCCCTCAGCAGTGGGAGAATAAACTTTATGGCAAGCAACAATATCCAGCTTTCAATTATTTATATCCCCATACGAGATGAAGTTTCTGAGCCATTTATCAATCTTTTTAAGAAGTTTTACATGCCAATAATACACCATAAAACAGTAAACAAGCCTGCTATATTTCAATAATACTTTTAACAAGCTGAACTCTTCCAACGATGTACAACAAGGAGGCTGATAGACTTTTAGCAAGTACACTAAAAATTATAAAGTTTATATGTTCGTATTCACATGGATTATTTCAATCTCAACTTGGCAATTTAATTATAATAAGGATTTAATAAATTGGGGATATGCAGAGCATATATTTGAGTTTAATAGCAAAATAAAATAACAATAAAATGGTTTTGGAAAATACGAGAGATTAAAGCGATTAGGTCTTTGGAATCCTTTATTTATTGTTAATTGGTAATTGCGTCTAATTTCTACAACTGTTCGCCTAATGTTACGGTAAATTAAAAAATGATTCAGATCAATCTCTTGACTCTAAACCCTCTTCTCATGTTACAACTCCCTGATCTCTTAGGTGAGTTCGTAATCATTGAAGTTTTTATAACCGTTGAATTCTAAATCATAACCTAACAATTTTTTATCTTTAGCTTAATTAATTAGGTTCTTTATTGTGTTATTTATTTCTTCTTTAATCATGTATAGCTAATTTCCTCTGAGTGGGTCTTTTAGATGAATTTATTTTGAGCTATTTGATTCATGTATAGCTAAGTCCCCGTAGCACTATTCACTCTGCGTCTGATGTTCTCGATGATCTGGAGTGGGTCGAGAACCTGTCTGATCCACTACTGCTCAACAATAACCTCCTCGCAACGAGGAACATTAATTGTGTACTCAACAAGATCGCTCATAATAGGATGGGATACACGGTAGAACCATTTGATGTACCCCCGCTTTTGAAACTTAAATAC
>Ga0228711_1008670_pt1 | contig 14148 bp, 4 predicted proteins | sample MedpolnodulmetaG_2_FD_177996 | JGI IMG/M metagenome (GOLD analysis project Ga0228711, IMG submission 177996) | Root nodule microbial communities from Medicago polymorpha collected in Santa Monica, California, United States - brown nodules | ecosystem: Host-associated > Plants > Roots > Nodule...
GCGGCAATTAATTTTATGAACTGAATCATACTATTTTTTCGATTCAAGTAAAGTTTTTACTTTCTTATTTCCGTTGTATTTGTTCTCTTATATGACCCGGGCGTCAGCACGGGTCAATGGTCTAATTGTTTTATTAAATTTAAACCGACATTAGGGCACCAAGAAGCTGAACAAATTTAGTGTTGACGATGCCTTCCCCAAAACTGAATAGTTTTGCTTTTCATTTGGTTTCAATAATTTTTAGAAGTTGAAACAAACCAAACTAAATTGATGATATTTGATTTGATCTGATTTCGTTGATCTTGATCGGATCATCTAAAAATAAAATATAATAGAAAACATAAAAATACTTAAAAGTTATGAATATCTTTTAAATTTTTAAATTACATTTTTTGACTAAAATTTCCAATACGAAAGTAGGAGAAGATCCATCCTAGAGTGGTAATTACTTAAAGTTTTTTATGTGTAGATCCATCCTCTTAATGATCCAAGGATCAAAGAAGTGATGTAGCTTCCTACTATTCTTCCCTAGATCAAATGTAACACCAATGGTGTTGCTTATTGATGCCCATGTCCTTCTTGTAGTGGAGTGGTCAGAGATCATCAATCCAGATTTCTTTGTTTTGATTTTAACGTTGGTATTTCTTATGCTTTGAATGTTGAAATTATGAGTGTTATCCTTCCTATTAAAGTAGCTTTTGAGAAAGGGTGACTCTTATTTGGCTCGAGTTTGACTCTTAGTTTGTTAACTTATTCTTTAAACAATGTAATAATATTCCCTAGAGTTTACACAACAGGTGGCATAATTGCTTGCATTTTCTTAGAAACATGTCTTTCAAAATCTCTCATATTTTCAAGGAAGTGAATTGTTGTGTTGATAGAATTGCTAATACTAGATTTTATCTTTCTAGCTTCATTTGGTGGGATGATATTCAAATTTTATTCGGGAGGATTTTTATAGAAATAGGTTAGGATTATCTATGCATAGATTCTGTTGGTTTGATGTTGAAATTTTTGTATGTTTACTCTGTACTCTTTTTCTCTTTTCTAAGCTCTATCCCAATAGATTTTTTTGATAAAGTTTTTAATGTGGCAGAGGTTTTTGCTTTGGATATTGGTTGAATCCCCTCAAGTTTGTAGATCTATTTTTTGTCATTAATAAACTTTATAGAACGTTTCTTAAAAATAAAAAAAAACTTTATAGAGTACAGACAACTAATGTGATGTATTTAAGGTGTCAACATAGTTGGATTTATAATTTTTTTTTGTTGAATTTGGATGCTATAACTATCACTTGTTATTCTCACTTTATTGCTTTCAAAAAATATTAAACTATTTAGTCTCTTAAGTCTTTTTTTAATTTCATTTTGGTCATTTAAATTATGTAGATCTGACACTTTGATCACTTAAGTTACAAATATTAAGATATTTTGGTTCATGGTAGCAATGACTAAAATGTTTAAAGTCAGTAACCTAAATTATCAAAATGGAAAGAAAAAAATCTTAAGGGATCAAATTGTGTAATAATTGTAAAAAAAAAATTCATGAAACGAAAAGAAATTATTATATAATCGATTGGCCTGAAGGAAAAAAAAAAACATCAAGTGTTGTTTCAATCCAAATTCTATTACAGGCATCTAGAACATAACAAACAAAAATATGTACTAATTGATCACTATCGATAAACTGGTACTTGAGTGGTGGTCGAAATTGAACGTTTGAAGCATCATCACTACAAGGTGTTTAATTGATCACTGTTGGCGGTGTTGGTTCTTTGAGGAGTTGTCGTTAGGGGTTTCGGTATTTTGAGGGTGTTGGTGGTTTTTCTTTGAGATTTTTGGTGTTTTATTTTATTTTCTTGGTGTAATACTTAGGATTTAATCCCCTTATATATATATAATATATTTTGTCATTAAAAAATCAAAGCAAAATAAAATTTACTTAATGACCAAAAGTATAATTTAGAAAAAGAGAAAAATGATACTCTGTATATATATATATACTTCCTGACTTAAAGTACATAAAGGGGTGGTGGCGCAGTTGGCTAGCGCGTAGGTCTCATAGCTTCTGAGTAATCCTGAGGTCGAGAGTTCGAGCCTCTCTCACCCCATTTAATCCTTTTTTCCCATTTTTTTATGACTGAGTTACTGTCATAATTCATTGATTCCCAGTGTTTGGTCCAGTTAAATTAACTCTGAAATTTCTAAGATCCACATACCATAGAGCAATATTTATCTTTATCACATGGCTCAGACCACAACTTGAAAAGTATATAGAAAATATAGTTCATACTCCAACACCTTTTTTCGCAATAAATCTCTAGTGATTGCACAATAAATCTCTCAAGTTGCTCACAACAATTTCTGAAAAACATCCATCAAAAAGTTACAATCCAATTGTGGTTTGCTCATGAAAATTGTCAATCAAAATTTACATAATCCAATTTAAAAGGCTTATTAGACAATCAATTAATACTTTTTTTTTAAATTTTAGAAAAAAACAATCACTCCATAATAATGCATATTTAAGAAAGAAAGGAGAAAAAATATAATCATATTTAACCTTTCGAATTTTAACTAACTTTTTTGGGAGGCAATTTTAACTAACTTCTTTTACAAAATTTGAGCAGTGGCAAGGTTATAAAATTTATCCGAATTTTTTAAATCTCAAAATTTGATTTTTCTAGAATATAAAATCAATTTGGAAAAGAATCAAAAGAATTTATGGAAACATGTTATTATTATTTAACAATTGTAAATTTTGTCCAATTTTGACCAAAAAACTGATGTGGTTGATTTCAATGACATGGCATTTTCATGTATTATCCAACATGGAAAATAAAATAAAACAAAGGAAAAAAAAAATCACCCCACTCAATATTCATTCTTCTTCCTCAATCCATGAAGATGTAAAGCCTTCTAGTTCATTTTAATCTTCAATTAAATTTGATATATCAGTCTAAAAGTCCTAACTCAACTGACAAATGTCAAAATTGTAAGGGTGACCCGGGTTCGAACTCGAGACCCCACAGTTATGTGACTTTATTTTCAGTAGATTACCACTTCATCTAAGTCCAATTTTTTTTTTTGATATATCAATGATTTACAACTTCAATATTTTAAATTCATTATTATTTTTAGGGTTAATCATTTAAATTGACCATGTAATATATACGAAGTCTAAAATATGACACTGTAAATTAAAAACCACATATCCTAACACTATAATTTTAAATTTTTATTTTTTTTACCTTTAATATACTTGAAGCCCAAAAAAGCAACCTTACGGTTGAATTTTTTCATGGAATGTTTAGGGTATTAAAATATGGTTGTACATAAAAGATTAGAATTTTTCGATTAGGGACGAATTAATTATAATATTTTAAAGCGTTAAAAACTCAAAAACCAAAACAACGGAAATTTCAACCTATAAATTGAATTTTGAGTTGATTGTTTGCAAAGATATTTAAAAAATTAAATAAATGCTTAATTGCAGTTTTGGTCCTCCTATTTTCATCATATTGCAGAATTTGGTCCCCCCCTATTTTAAAATTTGTCAGTTTTGGTCCCTCATCATATTTTTGAACTATAAAAATATGATGTGATAAACTTTAAATGTCGTGGAATATGATCTGAAGATAGAAAAAGATCAACATCGATGAAATTGTAACAAAATTTCCTTGAAAACTTCATTTAAAACATATCATATCACAATAATTTAGACAAAATATTTGATAGAGGGACCAAAATTGTTGAATTTTAAAATGGGGGACCAATTTCACAAAATGATGAAAACAAGGAGATCAAAACTGCAATTAAGCCTAAATTAAAAGGATCAGTCAAGTTTCATAGCATTTCGAAGACGTTTCGATTAATTTTTATTTTTAACCAAAATGTGTAAAATTGCAACTTTGTTTTGAGTAAGCGTATACTCATCGGTCAAATTTCGTTCCCTAATTTTGTAGGCATGGTTAAAACATTTTAAGAACCTTCACCATGAAATTTTGAAGTTTTTAGATGAGTGGCGAATTAATTATGAGTTGTTTATGAAATTCATAATTTTTGAGAATACAAATTCATAATTTACTCGTCCCTAATAAACAAAATCAAATTTTTTTATAAAGTCATATTTTAACGTCTTAAACATGAATGAAAAAAGTCAACCTCTAGAACATTTTTTTATGAGAATATGAAAGAAAAAAAAAGAATAAAATGAGTCTAAACGATGAAATTTTGGATTTTGAGGGGCGAACGAAGTCTGGTAAGAATTTTGGACTTTTGGATTTTCAACTGAAAACAACTAACAATGACTTAAAACAGAATGATGTGAGTTAGGAAAATAATATAGGCAGCAACTAACAAATGATTTATAGGTCCGGCCTACGAATTAGGCCACGGCGATTGTTGTCTTAGGCAGCAAAATATTTTTGGCACAATACTATGCATTGATATCCAGTGAAAATGATGTCTCTTAGTTAGGGGTGTGCATAAAAACTGGTTCATATAAACCACAACTGAAAATCTAGTTAACCAATCCAAAAAGCCCAAATCAATATTTACAAAAATTGGCCCAGTCCAATTTTAAAATAAAAAACAGTTTGGGTAACCATTTCTCAAAACCGGTACCCGTTTCACAATCCATATTCTCCAGAAACCCACTTTTCTCCAAACGCGTCTTCACTTTTCACAATCCTTTTCCAAACGCGGTTTCTTCTCCAAACGCGATTAAGAGTATTGGGCCAAAAATATTTATCTTTGTGGTATTCTTCAGTTTCACACAATTAAGAGTATATACACTAGAAAATGTTAAAAGTGAATATATTACTAGATAGTGCATTACAACATTGCCCTTCGGGGATGAAAATAATTTCTTTTATATTGAAAAAATAATTCACTACAAGGATATGACAGAGATACCAGAACCCGTCAACAACGTGGATGAGATTAAATTTCTCATTATTATATATTTGTTTTTTCATAAATACTTCAAATATAGTGATGTAGTGGTAGAGCACAGTACTGACATGGATTTGATTCGAATATACAAATCCATTTTTGCATTTTCATATCCAAAATTTAGGGAGACAACAAGATTTCATTCTCATCCCTAAGAAAATATCTTGAATTTAGCTTGGCTTGGCACAAAATAAATGTGTCTTTGTGGGGTAAGGTTTCTAATACTAATGTAGTTGTTTCAAATTTAAAATTTTGCCTTGAAGTTGGTTTAGTTGAAGAATTTGCAGGAGGATAGATTGTAATTGTTTCTTGTATGTGTCGCTATTGATTCATCAATGTGATTGTTTAGAATTTCTCTTATACTCCTTATATTAATATTATTTTGCTTATAAAAAACAAAAATAAGATAATTTTTAGTTCTTGACAAAAATAAATTGAGACATTTTAATCTACATAAAAAATGTATTTGTTGAGTTGAGGTGTTTGTCCACTAGGATTGATTTTACAAATGGATTAATTCTCCAATGATTTCCGCTCTACTATTAGTGATCCTTAAGGCTTTCACATGCAAAGTTGGGACATATGTTGCTCTTTGGTAACCAAACTATGAACATACCATGTTTTTTCCTCGTGCAATGATTAACGACACACATAACTTTTGTCTAGGGATGTTACATTGGAGCAGTACGTAGAATGTATTGGCCAATGGAAGTAGTTGAAGGAATGGCTGCTAAGCTTATGTGTGGGAGTGAATGAGTCATGAGATTAAGGGCAATAAGGTTGGCCTTATGTTTGTGTAGAGACCACTAGGGTAAAGCAATTAAAGGAATTGATCCACATGTGCAAATGCTTTCAACGTCTAATCTTTCAAGGATGGACCCAGAATTATACTATGGGAAAGGCCAACTACAAAATAAATGATAACTTATTCTACAAACAACTATTTTTCTTAATTTTTGGATAGAAAGTATTTATGTGATTATTGTGATGTGACACGAAGTAATACTAGTGTCATAACCCCTAAAAAACAAAATTACTTGTCATAAAATGATAATATGCAAATAATAATTGTATATTTCTCAAATTCGTGGAGTTCTTCAACAATTAAAGCTCAGTTGGTATGAACAAATGAATAAAATAAACAAAGTTTATGCTATAAGTTTGGCTTAACTATGTTTAATTTAGGAGTTTTGAGTTTGTTCTTCAATTTGCATCTTCAGTCATGTTAGTTGATAAATTTTCTCTTGCATTTTCCAGAGGGTTTTAGTTTTGACTTTTTCTACTTACACCCCTATTAGCGAAAATATCCTTAATTCTTTTTCAATTTTTTTTCAATGTGGGAGGGATATACGTAAATGGATTCACGTACCTAGACGTTAATTCAATTAGCGTATGGTTACTTTGTGATATCAAAATCTCCAATTCACGTACATACAATACATTTGAATTCACGTTACATTTTTTTTAATATGCAAATTCACGTATGGTTATTTAAGAAGGATATGAAAATAAATGTAGATTTAAGGGAGGCATGTTGTCAAGGAGAAAAAATATCGGTATTACAATAATGCATTTAGAAAAAATTAGGTGTAACAGATGTTTCAAGGGTGTAATTAGAAAAACTATTTAGTTTTTGGGGCTAGCCCCTTTTTTGTCATAAAAAAAACATAAAATCGTAAATATACAATTTGATTTCTCCTATACTTTTCAATAATTGATGTTTATCAATTGATCGTATCCGATCAGAAGAAAGGTGTTCGGTGCGGCGCTTTGTAGCGTTTGTAAGATTGGAATAGCGGGAGGTGTGTACTTGCAGACAGTCCAACGCTTAAGTTAGTATATGAGGAAGAACATTAACCTACAACAATTTCACATATTTAAATGTATTATAAAATATTATATATTTTTTTGAATAAATTATGAAATATTATAGTTTTTTTTAGGGATATGAAATATTATAGTTGAAATATGATATCATATATATTTACATTCTCTAAAATATCATGTTAAATATCAAATAAAGTTTAATCTCATTAGTCTATATATTAGCTCGTTAGTATACTTAAAAATATACCATATTTATAGTATTTAGATATGTGTATAAAATGTACCAAAAAATTTATGTGTATAAGAAATAGGCATTTAAGCAGAATGATTACAGAAATTAGATGCCACATAAGTAAATAATGTTACATGACTTACATCAAAGTAAATTTTGAGAAGAGTAGAAAGAGGAGTACCTGTTTATAAAGAAGGAAAACATAACGGGGAACACGCCGGTCCAACACTAGATGAGGCTTAAAGCGAACTCTAAAATGAGGTTTTTTTACTTTAAAAAATATTCATAATATTTTGTTTTTATTTTATTTAAATTTTATTTTTCAAGCCTTTTGAGATGTAAAAGACAATTCATTTAGTCTTTGTTGAGAAATTGCAATTGTGAAATTTGGAAAACCCAAAGTTGGGAAGAAAAAGAAACTTGAAGCAAACAAATGGATACATGATGAGGGAGTCGTTGTTGAGTTACTCATGTTTCAAACACAAAGTCAAGGCGTCTGAAGAAGGAAAAAAACACAATACAAAGAGTTTTTTTTGGAGAGAATACATAGAGTATTTTCTTTTCCCATAGGCATTTGTGTCTTTCTCTAAGGCCTTTTTTTAGGAATTATCTCACTATGGATTATCAAACCCATCACTAATTGGAGGCCTTTTTCCGTAGTAAAAAAAAATTGAGGGTCTAAAGCCCTTGTTTGGGCCGCCTAGCCATTAGGCCAGCCCTGACGAGGAAAATCGCTAAAAAATTAGGGGATTAAAATCGCACAAACTTAATATTTGGGGACAAAAATGCAATCAATCAAAGTATTTCTTTAAGAAATACTTCTCAATATTTAATGAAAGGCTTACATGTTGCTTTGAGTAGTCTCTTGTTGCATTAAGCATAAAACATTTAAATTTGTTATGCTAAATTTAGAAAGAAAAAAAAAGGACTAAATAGACCAATGTTATATTGTTCAATTTGAGAGATATTATTAAATTTGATGAACTACGCGAGACTCACAATTTCAAGGTGTAATACAACTTGGTTCATAAGTTCCACATATATTGGTATACAGAGGTTGGAGTTTGAACCCAGATTCTTCACTTCGCCATATTTATAGTGTGAGAGTCTAGTCACTAGACTAATTGAAGAGAAAAAAACAAGTTGGTTGTCTTTTTTCTTTAGAGTAGTACTTCTTTCAGAAGTCTAATACTCCATTCATTAATTTTAAAGTATTGTTTCTATTTATTCATCGTTCTCAAAGATCAATGAGACAATACTCATTGATCATTAGTTTTGCTTTGGTCATTGTAATATGGAACAATAAGATTCAATTGGAGTATTCGTGGGACCACGAGATCCGTTGTCGAGATTGTCCTATTGCTTTTGGGTTTGTGATAACCGGTCGATAGCGTGGTAAGAGCTTGATAACCGAGCGAAAGTCTTGTAGAGGTAATGAGGATGTTCCAACCGCAATTGAAAACGAACGATGTGGTTGGAGCACTGTTGCGTTGTCAGTATTTTCCTAATTTGAAGAGAAGGAGAAAGCAGTGGTAACATTCCTCATATCATTATGCGGGAGAGGGTTACTGCGAACATTGACTGAGCAGAGGCGTGTGTTAACAATAAGATCTCTTTGAAAAGGAATGGAAATGTTTGTTCTAAGGTTAATTAGATCCCAAGTGAAGTCGCAATTGATCGTGTTGGACCTGAGATCCTTGGGTGGATGGCGTAGAATGATCGTTGAGGATGACAATTCCTTCAACTACTGCCTTCTTCCCAATCGTCTGCGACCTTCTTCTTCGAGCGAATGAGGGTGGTGCACATGCAGTGCTACGACGCTCAAGTTAGTGAGTGGTGTGAGACGATAGGTGTATTTGTGTAGAGTGGACGTAATTGTCCTTGCAACTTTACCTGGATAATTATTCTTTGAAGGACAATCATAATCCTTTGAGGGACAACTGTGAGTGTTTGGTCTGTGGCCGATTGGTGCCACAAATGGTTGTTCACCTTTGATCATGTGCACCTCTATGCCACAAACTTGATTTGTTGTTCACCTTTCCGTCTGTTTACTCCTGTGCTACGGGTCTCTTTGGTTGTTTTCCTTTGTATATGTTCACTCATATGTCACGGCTTCGTGGACTTCCTTCGTGAAGTGCCCTTTAAAACATATTAGTGGTCGGATGTCGGTCAATACCAGAACAAAAACAGATAATTCAATGCAAAGTAACAATTTTTGTTTTTTTTTTTACCATATTGGCATGTGAAATTTGTTTCAAAGAAATATAGTAAATTATAAAGGAATTGGGAAATAATCTTAAAAAAAAGAAAGAATTGGGAAATACTTTATTTGTTTGTTCATACTAATGTACTAGTAGTTGAATATATTTGGAATTGGGAGACTTTGGATACCCACTCAGCCGCAAAAAAGGGTAGATCTCCATCTCCACCTATACTCTACAAGGTAAGGTAGATCTACTCCCACTCTACAGTCTACCACAACATTTGGCCATATCATAGTACAAAGTCATCAAACATTGACGTAGAAAGAATGGAGCGCCGACCTTAATTTCTTGTAACAGAGGTCCATATTTTCTGATGGGCCCATTCTGCTAGAATTAAAATCTCTAGCCATAATAGCACGCTATTGAACTTTGTGAAATTATTATAAAATCAGAAGAATCACTTAAGTCAGGTTAATAAAAGATCATAAGATGCTTCTATTTACGTTTGGCCAATTGTAAATGTAGTAAACTATTCGAACAATGCAAAACGGCCAACTCTATTAATTGCTGCATGCAATTTTATATAGATCGTAGATCTAAAGGACTTGACTTAATTGATTAAGCTGAGTATAAGCAGATCTCAAATAGAAAAGAGCTTCCTAGATAGTTGACTGTTACTCAAAACAAGTCATTGTTAATACCATAGCATACCTTGAATTAAGTGTAGATTCACACCCAAAAAAATGTGGTTTTTCATAGTGTATTGTCTTTTTGGTTTTTCTTGGTCATGAGTTCTCTCAATTAAGATAAATCATATTTGAGACGAGTTGAACATAAATGTATCACCTAAATGTAAATACATTGTGCAGTTGAGATTCGAATTACCTTAATTCACCATGTTATGAGAATCTAATCCTTACTAAATATGACACCTTTGTTGGTTCACTAAGTGTATTCTATTCGCAATTTTATGAACCAAACTTATTGTCTCAAAAAATAGTTGTTCAAATAACATTTCTTTAAAAATATATCGAGTAAGTCCTATACACCTATTAACTATCTTTACACTTTAAAATCAAGAAGAAAAAATTATATTAAGAAAAAAAAATCTACTCAAAGTACCTCTTATATAAAACAAATGGAAGAAGTATTATAATTTATAGAAAATGTATAGAAATGAAGCTTAGAGCATCCACAATGGGTCTCACGTGTATACATAACTCATTTATAATTTATTAATAGTAACACCTAATAAACATTTAATCTATTCAACCCAGCATTTCACACAATTTTTTTGAATGAGACCTATTAATCAACCATCAATAATTTTATACCATTACATTTCAATTTTTTAAATATTAAAAAAGTGTGGGCCCCACTTCAGATAAGAGGTTTTAAGTGACATACTGAGTCTTATAAAATTCCGAAAAAGTTTCTCCTCAATGAAAATACATAATATGTACCAGGTCTTAAAAGCTTAAAACCATTCCATTGAAGATGGTATTAGTGTCAAATTGTAACCAAAAAAAAAACAAAGAGAACTTAGCGCCAAATTTATTGTAAAGGAAAATTAATTTAAATGAAGTTTGTGTTTACCAATAAATATTGACTCAGCTCATAAGAAGTTAATTCATCGAGAATACTATAAGTTCAACTCCGCCATCAATATGATCTAGTAGACAAAGACGCAAGTAAAACGGTGGTGTAAATTTGAAGGCTTGATATATTCGGACACTGGTATTAGTCTTATTGAGAAAACTTTTTCCAAGCATTTGTAATTATGACCAACTAGGTTTAGTCTTGAGTAGAAAAAGGCCGGGTGTCGTCTTGCTCTTAGGAATATATTATATTTTTTATATAAGACAATTTTAATTTACTTTTTAAAAAATTCAAAGAGAAAGTTATTTATTAGTTTATTTTTAATTTGATGTGTTTCATGTTAACGACATTATTTAAAGAAAATAAAATAAAATATTTGTTTTTTCAATATGAATTTTGCTAATTAACATCCAAAAATTCGGGTCGTCATTTTGATGGATTATCAATGTAATCACTTACTTATAAATGTTAACCCGTCTCGCTATACTTAACCTAATTTTAACCTAATTTTTTCCTCCACACTTTTGCATTTAATGTTTATCTAAAGTAAAATAAAATTATGTTCCTAATTATATATTATTTTTTTGGAAAGGAATCCTTATTTATTAATTTTGTTAGGTCTGCAGCAACTTAACCTAATAATTTCCCTCTAAAATGCTGCATTAGGTTAGCAATAATTTAACCTAACAAATTTCATTTAAAATGCAGTGCACCAATTTAACCTAGCAAATTTCCTCTAAAATGCAGCAATACCTAATATTTCTCCTCACTGATGAGCTTTTCATTCCTATCTTGTTGTGTCATCGTTTGTATATATCTATTGTTTCTATAGACTTTTTTTTTTGACAAGTTGTTGTGCACTTATTTAATACGTTTACAAACATAATACCCTAATTTCCATGCAAACTCGGCTACCCTAATTTTCATGCAAACTCGACTATATATAGCAAACACTAAACCGTGTTTCTCTCAACAAAAAAAAAACTAAACCGTGGTAAATTACACAGACAGTAGAAGAATCATATATTTTGATATTTTAATTTTTGCAAATGGAAGGACGTGACCTTACAACCTTCCTCTCATACCACTGCTTAACTGGTATTCTTATTTAACATGCATTTTATCCATATGCACATTTTTTTGAGAATTGGAATATCCTTTTTGCGTTTTTTGTTTTTAGTTTGAAATGTTCACACTAATTTTGGCAGTCTTCCTATTTAGTTTTGTCGCAATTTCTTGGTCTATTATCTAAGGATTCAGACTGTGTCGTGTATTGTCATGTTTTTTAAAACTTAATCTGAATTTTGTTTCGTTCAAAACCTTATTCTGATGTTAGCCTTTATTTCCTATGCGTACTTTTATTATTTCATTCTTTGCAAGCAAAGTTGTGCAACCGTGAATCAATTTTGAGGTGAGAATCACATTTCCTTGGATCAGATTGCATATAGAGGAAGGGGAAAGTGATTATGCAACAATTGGTGTTTTTTTGTTTTGTTAAATAAGTAGTCATTTATTTTAATGGTGGTCATTGTTTTTAACTAATAATATCATCATCAATTTAATTGTATTAATAATTATGGAACAACTGCTCAAAAAGAATTAATTATGGAACAGAATGTGTACGCATGTGTTGTTTTATTAGATAGACACTTAAAAAGGCATGTTTTTCGAAGCATATAACTTAAGTAATGGTTTTTGGATTGTTATTAGTAGTGTTTCACAATTTCTTGGTCTATTATCAAAGGATTCAGACTGTTGTTAATCCCTTAACAATAAACCCGTGCGATGCACATGTCAACAATCTAGTAACCGTTAACCCGTCTCGCTATATCTCTTACTTATAAATGTTAACCCGTCTCGCTATACTAAACCTAATTTTAACCTAGTTTTTCCCTCCGCACTTTTGCATTTAATGTTTATCTAAAGTAAAATAAAATTATGTTCCTAATTATATGCTATTTTTTTGAAAAGGAATGACCGTTAACCCGTCTCGCTATACTTAACCTATTATGTTACGTTACGGTACCAATGACAATGTCATGGAAATATTATGTTATGGTACAGTACCAACGTCTATGTTTCTTAATATTATGAAATACTATATGATAATCATGACATTTATCTAAACTATTTTGTTACCTATTACCGTTAAATAACTCACGGGTAGATGGTTTAGTTGTTTTTAAGCTTTGAGACATGCGCCAACTCTGAGCTCAACTCACCTACAATTTTTTAACCATAAAATGAAGTCCGCGTTTACAACGCTAATGTCACACTGTCACCTACTCACCGCACCACAACAAACAAGACGCAACTATACAGTACTCACTACATACACAAACAAAAACCACATTCTGTGAAAGTAAGAAAACAGCGACACTCCACCATTCCTAGTCTTCCCTCTCTATTCCTTAGCGACGCGTCAAAATGTTTGTTCACCGACACAGATTGCATTCCCAATTATGGGACCCACGTTTTATCTCATATATGATATATCTCATCTCATCTATCCACTGCTTCCCTTTTTCCTATGACTTTGTTTCAGCTCCTCTATCTTCATTCATGCATGCAAATCAATATGGCCTATTTTTTAGGGAAACCATGCTACGTTTATTTGTAACATAAATTTTTACGTGAAAAATTTAGGGTGAGAGTGGTATAAACATAATATATCGTATTAAGGTACACAATTCTTGATCTACTATGTGTTATGTAAAATATGCTGTAATTTTTTATCTATGAATATTGACCATATTTTTAAAATTGGATCAAGGGATGAATAATATTTTTTCACTTGTGGGGGTTAAAGACTATATATATATACTATAAATTTTGAGTTTAATTTATATACACCGATAATGTATTTTTTTTACACATTCATCCTATCAAATCAGAATTATTTTTTTTTGACCCTATTGCCAAAAATATTTTCAAGTCTGACCCCCTTTAAAAAAAAAATTCCAAAATGACCCACTTTCATTTTTGGAGGTTTTTTTTTTGTCGTTTTCCCCATTCCCGCCGTTTCAAATGGCGGAAATGAGCCATTGCCTGACACGTGTCCGTCCGTCACAGGCTGACGTGATTGGACGTTTTTTTTTAAAAAAATTTTTCGTTCCTGCCGTTTGGAATGGCGGGACTGACTTTTTATTATTTTTTTTCGTTTTTTTGGCACAACATATATATATATAATTAAAATAAAATAATAGTAAATAAAAAACATAATAAATATTAATTTATTTGAACAAATAATACATAACGTTATTAACTATCGGTTATTTATACTCGGACAATTTCTCCTAATATGACCGGTATGCCGACACAACCCACACCG
>Ga0228711_1008673_pt1 | contig 14143 bp, 7 predicted proteins | sample MedpolnodulmetaG_2_FD_177996 | JGI IMG/M metagenome (GOLD analysis project Ga0228711, IMG submission 177996) | Root nodule microbial communities from Medicago polymorpha collected in Santa Monica, California, United States - brown nodules | ecosystem: Host-associated > Plants > Roots > Nodule...
AGGAAAAGCCTTTGAGACATCAAAAAAGTTCCAAAAATGATGAGCTGAATATCTCAAAATATCAACCTCTTTTTGTGATTGAAGAGGTAAGGGTAGCGTGAAATATCATCCTTGCTCTGAATATACATGCACATGTTTTAACTCTCTTTCAATGTTCTGTTAGTTTGAAGATAAATTATTCAATATTTCTTTTTATAATTGATAATTTATGTTGGATTTATTATTCTACTTGGTAGAGATAGAAACATTTTTAATTATTTTAAAAATTTAGAAGCAGAATGTTTTGTTTTAATTTAGTTTTTGCAACAGGTACTTGCCAATGTGGAGAGTTTGGACTTGAACAACAAAGATTTTGACAAGATATTGCAGAGCCAATATTCTGCTGTTCAATTCAACAACCTGAAACACATTACTGTGTGCGGAATCTACAATGAAGAAGCTAATTTTCCATATTGGTTCCTGCAAAATGTTCCTAATTCAGTAAGCTTGTTAGTTGAGTGGTGTTTCTTCACAGAGATATTCCAAGGTGAACAAACCATAAGAACGGAAAAGGAAACTCAAATTAGCCCGCGACTTAGAGAGCTGAAATTATGGAACCTGGCTAAGCTTCAATATATATGCAAAGTAGGATTTCAGATGGACCCCGTTCTACAGTTTCTTGAAAGTATTTATGTTTATCAGTGTTCCAGTCTCATAATGTTGGTTCCATCTTCTGTTACTTTCAGTTACATGACCTATTTGGAAGTAACAAACTGCAATAGGTTGATAAATTTGATAACACATTCAACAGCAAAGAGTCTTGTCAAACTCACAACAATGAAGATTAAAATGTGTAATTGGCTTGAGGATATTGTGAACGGTAAAGAAGATGAGACAAACGAGATATCATTTTGCAGTTTACAATATCTAGAATTAATTTCTTTACAAAGGCTCTGTCAATTTTGCTCTTGCCCATGCCCAATTAGGTTTCCTTTGCTGGAAGTTGTAGTTGTCAAAGAATGTCCTCGGATGGAACTTTTTTCATTGGGAGTTACCAACACAACAAATCTTCAAAATGTACAAACCGATGAAGAAAATCATTGGGAGGGTGACCTCAACAGAACCATAAAGAAAATGTTTTATGATAAGGTATATTTTATTATCATTCATCAATTTGTTTACTTTGGGTTAGTTTTAGACTATCTATCTAGATGATGATGATTTTGAAGGTGAAAAATTGTATTGTAGTAGACTAGAATATGAATGCATAATTAAAGATGCTAAAAAGCAATTTTGATTTATTTATTTGAATGATCAGGTTGCATTTGGTAAATTCAAGTACTTAGCCTTGTCTGACTATCCTGAGCTAAAGGATTTGTGGTATGGTCAACTTCATCACAACGTGTTCTGCAATTTGAAACATCTTGTGGTGGAAAGATGTGATTTCTTATCACATGTACTTTTTCCATCAAATGTAATGCAAGTGCTGCATACATTGGAAGAATTAGAAGTAAAAGATTGTGATTCATTAGAAGCAGTGTTTGATATGAAAGGTATGAAGTCACAAGAAATAATGATTAAACAAAGCACTCAATTGAAAAGACTGACTTTGTCTAGCTTACCAAAATTGAAGCACATATGGAACGAGGATCCTCATGAAATTATCAGCTTTGGAAACTTATGCAAGGTGGATGTTTCCATGTGCCAAAGCTTGTTATATATCTTTCCATATCCACTATGCCTAGATCTTGTCCATCTTGAAATGCTTGGGATAAATTCTTGTGGAGTCATGGAAATTGTTGCAATGGAAGAAGTTGTATCAACGGAAATTAATTTTAGTTTTCCGCAGTTAAAAATTATGGTACTGCATCTTTTGACAAATCTTAAGAGTTTCTATCAAGGAAAACATACTTTAGATTGCCCTTCATTGAAGAATTTGAATGTATATCGTTGTGAAGCATTAAGAATATTTTCCTTCGACAATTCAGACTCGCAACAACCTTACTCGGTTGATGAAAATCAGGACATGCTATTCCAACAATCCCTGTTTTGTATTGAAAAGGTAAATCCCATCATACATAGTTTTTCTTTATTGTATGTGTAATAATGCGCTAGTATTTATTTTCATTTTGGATGTTTATTTTTCAGTTGAGCCCCAACCTGGTGGAATTGGCGGTAAATGGCACAGATATGTTGGGGATATTTAATGGTTATTGTCAAGAAAATATCTTTCATAAAGTTGAATGTCTGCGTTTGCAATGCTTCGATGAAACTCCAACTGTTTTTCTGAATGATTTCCATACAATATTTCCTAAACATCAAATATTTCAAGTGCGTTATAGTTCTTTTGAAACATTGTTCCCCACTAAAGGAACCACTGGTATTCTCAATATGCAACTGTCAAATCAAATAAGAAATTTGTGGCTTTTTGAATTGGAAAATCTCAAGCTTGTTTGGCAGGAAGACTTTCCATTAGATCATCCTCTGTTCCAATATCTTGAACAGTTACGTGTAGCGAATTGTCCAAGTTTGATATGCTTGGTACCGTCGTCGACATCTTTCACAAATTTAACCTGTTTGGAAGTGGACAACTGCAAAGAGCTGGTCTATTTGATAACATATTCAACAGCTAAAAGCCTAGTTCAACTCCAAGCATTAAAAGTAACTAATTGTGAGAAGATGTTGGATGTCGTGAAGATTGATGATGAAAAAGCAGGGGAAAACATCGTATTTGAAAACCTAGAATACTTGGAATTTACTTCATTGTCAAGTTTGAGAAGCTTCTGCTTTAGGAAACAAGCATTTATATTCCCATCTTTGCTACACTTCGTCGTTAAAGGATGTCCTCAAATGAAGATCTTCTCATCTGCACTCACAGTAGCACCATGCCTCACAAAAATTTACGTGGGAGAAGAAAATATGCGATGGAAAGGTGATCTTAACACAACTATTGAACAAATGTTCATAGAAAAGGTACACAATGTCATTATTATTTATGAAAATTGTTTACTATATTACTCACTTAATTAAACAAAGCTCACAATATTAATTTGGTGCATGTTTGGACAGTGACTTTGAAATTAGTTATGGATTTACTACAAAGTTTAGCACTAAATAGTTTGAGATCTAATTCGCTAAACAAAATTATCTAATGAAATTCTTTCAAAAAAAAAAATTATCTAATGAAATAGCTCCTTTTCTATTTTAAAAATAAATAAAGTCTATTGAAGTGTAAATAATGGTTTATATATGATCTCCATAATTCTAGTGAGTTAACATTTACTAAAATTTTATAATTCTAATGAAACATATGAGAAACAGATATTGCCTTCTATATTTACGCTGAATAAGTTACTTTTATGTATAAAAAAAAAAAATTAGTGGTATGATAATGAAACTGAAAATTATTTATCTTTTTTGGAAAATCAAACTATATAAATTTTTAAGTTATTTTAAAAATATGCTTGAGACTTTATCTTAAAATCAATTCACAATTTTCAATTTACGGTTACAATTTTTTTTTTAAGAAGCCAAAAGGAATTTATTAAAATCACAATAAATCCTAACCAACACAAGGAGTGCCAGATTAGGAGTCAAAAAGTAGCAACATACAAAAGAAAACAAAAGTTGTACCAAAACCCTCACCCACCATACATAAAAAACCCTCAACCAACTTCATTCCACCACCTACTGCTGCTCGCACACAACCCCGAAACAGCAACGTTAAGAACCAACACAACAACCAACAACCTTTGAAAAACAACCGATAACTATAACAATTAAAACAACAGCAACCACCTTCGCCACCATAACAATCGATGTCACCTTAACAAATCCACCTTTGCAACAACAACAATCAGCGCAACAACAAAATTCACCTTCATAGCAGCAACACCATCGATCCACGTTGACAAACCACCATATAACAGAGTAGTCGAACCGGATGAGAAGGTTATGATCGAACCCAGGGTCGTCCCTGTAAATCTGGAGGCTTGGCTCCCGTAGTAAAAATAGGCCACTAATAAAAAAAATGCGCAATTTTTTTAAAAGATTAATCTTCTATTTAAATTGAAAATAACACTCGTATAATGGTTATCAGCCACCGAAATCAAAATTAGCAATTATTTTTACTAAAGACATGTTTTTTTAACTTAGAAATAGAAACATGAAACCTGATTTTTTCCTTAGAAATTGAAACATGAAACATGTTTATTTTTCTTTTTGAGTGGGGGTGGGGATATTGAGTAATAATTTTTTTCTTGAGGCTCATCACTTTAGGAGGCTCAGCTCAGTCGAGCTATTTACACTCCCTAAAAAACGGCCCTGATCGAACCTAACCGTTGAGGGCTGATACAATTGTTTTAAGTACTTTGAAATTAAAAGAGCGAATAGTGAATTTTCTTAGCAAACATTACCAAATAGTTAAGGGCTGGTATATTTATTAATTAATTAATGTTAACATTTTGTCAACAGGAAGTCCCACATTCTAATTAATATGTTGAATGATCATCTATCCTCACATTTGCAAGGTACCCAACACTAAATTCTTCCCTTTTCAAACATTTTATTTTTTCAATAGGGAATTATTATCATTTGATTGTGGAGTGTGTTGTTCATTCTTGACTGAAATTTTTGAAATACATTTTTTTTATTATTATGGTTGAAATATATTTTTAGGGTTTGTTTGCTTCAAGTTTACAAAATTTATTCTTCGAATAACATTTAGATGTGAATTTTATTCTAAGGTATTTAGAAAAAAGGTATTTGGTAAACATTATCCCAGGAACCTTCAAAATAGGATTATAATAGGTAGTTACACATCCATAAAAAAAAAATAGGTAGTTACACATGAATTTATTCTCATCTTCATGGAAACTTTATTTCCACCATTTTCTTTGGGAAAATTTTTCTTGTAAAAAAATCTATCACTTTAAGCGAAAACTAATATTAATAAGCACAACTCAAAACTTTTTTTTTTTTTTTTAAGGAAGCACAACTCAAAACATAAAATATGCTAAGATATACCCTTCATATTGGGATGGAAAAAAAGCTCGTATTTATGGATGTCTGCGATGGGCATGGGACAGATAGTTTAACAAGCATCAACCGTCTGCAGATAAAATAAAACGATATTTTAATCACCCAGTAGTTTGTTGATACAAATGTAAATATAATGGTATCTATATCCGCAAATATCTATTTCTTTTAGTAAATTAAATAAAATTGATAAAAGTACACTATTATTTCAATAAAATACTTATGTATATTTCCCATATATAGTTTTATTTTATTTTATTTCATGAAAGCTATTTTGTTGTAAAAGGAGGAAAAACCTAAGATTGGATTGAGATTTTAAGAGACTTTGTAAGATTGTAATGACTCAATGAGATTTTAAAAGATTTTTTTCGAAAGACTTTTTTGAATCTAGATTTTTGAATTTGAATTTTAATGGATTCATACCAGAGACTTTTAAGATTTCATAGTACTTTATAAGATTTTTAAAACTAGTGTCTATGTCGTCATCGGTTCTTTCATTTTGTTTGAACAATGAATTCATAATTATTGTTTTATTATAGACCTTTTTTTTTTCCTTATTCAACAAACTTGTGAATGAAAAAAAAAACTATTTTACTGGAAAATTAAAACAAGTTCAGAAAAACAATACAAAAATACGTTGAAGTTGTAAAATTAACAATGACTAATGAAGTTCTTATAAAACAATGTATAATTAGTAATATACATCACGTAAAAAATAAAATTAAAAAGAACATGTTGAATGGATATGCATAAAAAGAAAATGTGTAATAAAATACCAAAATCACTTCTGTTAACAAAAAAAACAAAAGTCAGTCTTTTTTTTAAAAGAACCAATGTCAGACTGAAATTGACAATGAACAAAATAAAAAATTGGAAAGAAATAGAAGATTGAAAAATCTAGTGTAGTGTTGAACGGAGAAAATTGTTGGCAACGATGGAAAACAATCTTTAGGAATGTGAAAAAGTCTCAAGCTTTTGTATGAGATTGTTGAGTGAGTGTATTTAAACTAAAAAGCCTCTCAAAATCCATTACACTTGAGAATCCGTCTAAATCTCTATATTTTTGAATACCAATAGACATTTTATAAATCCTAACAAATCTTGACTGAATACCAACAAATTTTATTGTCTTGAAAAAAAAGTCTTGATTGTCTTAATTCAATACCACAAGATTTAGTTATATTTTATAAAAGTCTTGATTGAATACCACAAAATTTTATTACCATCAGAAAGTCTTTTAAATTCTCTTGAAATCTCAATCCAATTCACCTCTAAGTTAGCCAAACACGACAACATAACATAGAACCAAAGTTGACACACATGGAACATATTGCATTCATTAGCGTAGAATGGTGGGAATGCAACCTAAGCATCGACTTGTCTTTTCTTGATGAATTGGAGTCTTATCTTGCATCTGCTCTTATAGACAACTTTATGTTGTGTCATCCCAATCTAGACATAGGCGGAGATACCATCTGGTGAGTCCGGGCACTCGCCTGAGCACAATCGATACTTTCTTTATACTGCGTCCAACTCAATAGCTCATTAACTCACTTAAAAAAATAAAAAAATTGGGCAAACTAAAATATTTTTCATATGCGCACAACAAAAGTCACTTGATGATGCTGATATTATTCAAACATTCACCGCAAAGAGTTCTCGGGAAGGTCATTTACCTCCTAATTTTATTTAGCACACTATTGGTAGGTTATATTTCATCTCTGTTATTTCAAATTGTACTTTTATAGACAAAATGACGGACCTCTTTTATTTTGATTTATGACTATTTCAAATAATAACATAAATAATATCTCTTCACTAAAAAAAATATAAATAATATCAAAATAGTTGGTTTTTTCTTTTCCAATTATACTAAATAATACCATATTTTTTATGTCATTAAAAAAGATAAAAATTTATATTATATGATATTATATTTGTTACATTGTTGGTGTCATTGAAAAAGATATGTTTTGTCTTTTTAATAAGAAAAAGATATGTATGTTGTTACAATATAAAGATGCAATATATATAACTATAATATTTTTAGGCATTTATACTCAAAAAAATAATTATACGCATTATACAACACTAAAATAAATTATATGCATTAGCGTAACAAAAAAACAAACAGACAGACATAAAGTATTACTCTAAACGGTATTTTTTTTATGAAATTATAAACGGTAAATACCGTTTATAATTTTTAAACCTTAAAAAAAAGTGGAAAAGATATGCATTGTGTGTGTATATATTTCATAAAAAAATACGTTTATAATTTTTAAACGTTGACGCAATAAAAAGAGCAGAGAAACGGGCACGTGAGTGCCTGTCTAGAATAAAAACATTTTAGTTAGGGCCAGTCCTAGCATTTTACGGGCATTATGCATAGTATAAGAAAAGGGCCTCCTTACACAATATGTCAATTTTTTTTTTTTTGTGATGAACGATTAATGACACATGCATTAGTTATGACGGTTGACAAGATATTATCCATTTTCAATCACTAATTTCATCATTGCTTAATTTTCTTGAATAACTCGCATGATGTATTTGTCATTGGAAAAATTAAGATTCATTTATATAGCAGGCCCATTTTCAAGTAGAATGTCCCTTGATGTATTATCAAGATTCTCTCAATTTCTTGGATCATAAATATCAAAATGAGCAATGCTCTCGTATAGTTCCACTCCGTAAAATCACTAAATGAGAGTTATCTACTTGTCCTTAATAAGGCTAGAGTCACCCTATACATATTGTTGCTATTGTACTCATAACCATTCCAATTATAGACTGAATCTTTCCCCACCCAAATTCCAAGTGTTTGGCTATAAGTCGAGCAAGCTCCTCTTTCCATCTGAGAGTATATATTGCTGTCATGAAGTAATTACACATGTATACAAACTTCTAAAACTTCGTTGATAGCTCTTGAAATATCCATGCTTACATCTTTAAGACCTATATTTCATCTCAAGTCCAATAAAGTACAAATTAGTTGATAGATAATTCTAAGCCTTAGATGACAATATTATGAGGTATAGTATAGAGAGTAAGGGTAAAAACCCTCATTAAGAATTTGAGTTTTAAACCAGCATTACAACGACTTATTTAATGACTAATTAAAATTGGAAACAATAAATGGACACAATATGGTTAAGAAAAGGGTGAGAATTGTTTGATTAAGTTATGTGTATAATAGTGAATGTGACAAATGGTATGTATGATTCCCACATTGTCCGGAGTTGGCCGACTGACAAACTATATTTAGTCTTTTAATGAGTTAGTTGTGATATTTGTTAAATTAGGAATAAAAATAAGGAATTAGCAACATTAATAGGTTGTTGCGTTTATAGTTGAATTATGCATTGACATGAATGGTATGATATTGTGTAATTTCCTATGTGAGCATTGCTGCTAAGTGTTGTTTGAACTTGAATAGTACGATTGTGATATGTGGGTTAAATATTTGAAAATAGTACAATGTGAGTGTGAATAATGTGAATGTGTATTGTGACTAATAAGTATTTTGTCGCAATATGCATTGTGTACTATATGTGAATTGAGATAACTCATCTCTAGCTGATGTTTGTCCTATATTTGAAGAGTGACTTGGGGCAACAAGGGGGGAAAGGTATGTCTTACGGTCAAATACCCAATGAAGTGTTGGTTATATGGTCATCATATAGGCAGGGTTTGACAAACTTAAGTGTTAGGGAACATATACTAGTGGTGCCTAATAGTTAGGGTATACTTGTTAGATCGCGGGAGTACAATGAGGGAAAATTTCCTAAGTGGTTCGAGTTGAGCAAATATACGAGGACTTGAATGTGCCTGTCTCTTCCAAGAGCATACTGTCATGTTCCTTGCCATTTTTTCGTAGTTAGATGGTACATAGTAAAATAGAAGTGTTATAGGACTTGTGCATGCATGTGTCTTGTGATTAAATGTGTATTCATGTGAGCGATAATGTGTCCCTCAAAAGAAAACTTATGCCGTGTGAAAGAGTTGAATTGATGTTATTTATACGTTTTTGTCTAATTTATTAGTATACTTTATGAAACGTGATTACTCACCCATTTCGTGTATTTGTGTTTGACGATTGTGATGACGCACAGATGCAAGAAACATGTGAGAAGTAGTGCCAAGGAGCTATTTATATTGGCGTTTGGAAGACTTTCTTTTATTTTCTATTTATGTTGTTATTTGATTGGCTTGCATACCTTGCATTGTACTTTTACTCATTGTTATGGGGGTGACGTCGAGGGATTCTTGTACTATGTTACCTATTTGTTTAATTTCCGAATTCAACCATGACATTTGTGGGGTGTTTCTACGTGTTTTACAGATCACTCTTTTTATTTCGAAAAATTGAACATTTCTATTTGAACAAATGGTATGCATTATATGTCCTAAGCCTGTGGGTGAGGTTTAGCATGGGAATGGAAGGTTATTTCCCACCATGGGAAAGTTTATTTTGGATCATTTGATTATGTAAGGAACATAATATTATCATGGTATGTCAGTACCAGATCTAACCACTCATCCTCTATTATCATCTTCCTCCTAGCCCCCACCACCTCATTGGACCTTCCGCTGTGACCTTCTGCCGCCGTCTCTTGCTCTGATGCTATAGTTGCAAGATTAAAATTGAACATTATACCAAAAATAAAAAATAATTGAACGTAAAAACAGCAACTGAGAGGTTGTGATTGGAATTTGCAGTGGTACAGTTTGATTTGCGATGGTGACGATAACAGTGTTGGCAACCACGACGGCATCAATATTTGCGGGGCATATAATGTTTAAAATGTAAAGAAACGCTAAAAAAAACACAACACATATGCTGATTTTTAGGATAGTAGATTTGAGATTCACCACATTTTTATTTTGTATGAGATCCCTATTCGCAATGCAATATTAATCTTTAGTTTTATTACTATCGCTCTAATTATTCCTCCCTTGATTAAAAGGAGCATCAAGCAAACAAACACGAGGCTTCTTTCTTTAGTTTTGCTTATGGGATTTGAGAAAGGCTAATCATTCCTAGAGGCATTTTTGGCATAGCTTGACATAAAAGAGATACTAACCGGTGGAGTGACAGGAGGCGGTAATTCAGTGTGAGTAAGCAAAACGCGACCTGGAGTAAAGGGAAAGGCTGTTTACTCGCTGAAAGCATGGTGAAATATTGCAGCTTGTCCTTCTATCCCAGCATATGAAATTTCATATATTAAATCACCATTAAGAAAGTAAGAATTGGTTCGTCTGCATCATAGATAGATACTATTTCCATTAATTTCTAGGCTAAACTACACTTTTTGACCCCTAAGTTTCAAATTGTTGCGATTTTGGCCCCTTATTAAAAAAAATGGCAAAAGTGACCCCTCATGTTTAGGGAAATATGCTCTTTTGACCCCCCAACATAAGGGAAATATGTTTTTTGACCCCTTATCTTTACAAAAAGTTGCGATTATGGCCCCTTTTTTGAGACACGTGGCGTGTTCTCAGAAATTTTGGGACGAAAGGGGCCAAAATTGCAATTTTTTATAGGGGACCAAAATCGCAACATTTCAAAACTTAGGGGGAAAAAAGTGCAGTTTAGCCTAATTTCTAATGCTAGTAATTGAATCAAGTGTTAATAGCTATAATGCAAGCAGGGCCATCACAAGTGATACTGAATTGATTTTAATAATATTTAAATTTAAAAGACACATTGAATCATCATTTTAAAATAAAACTCAAAAATAACTTGATTCATTCAAAGAGAAATTAAAACAAAAAATTAATTCAAATAATGATTCATCAAATTGTCTTTTAAATACAAAAAACAAGCTAGTAGTGACATTCTAAAAATAGTTTTAAAAAAAATAAAGATAATAACCTTCAAAATTGATATATCTTTGGATATTATTGGACATCAGTGAGTTCAGACTACCTTTCTTTCTTTATTTGCCCTTATCTTTTAAATTAATTTTTGAATAAACACTTTTTATTTTCTCTTACCTCAACTTTTCTTTATTTGCACTATATAAACTTAATTGTGCAAAACGAAGACTGAATGTCGATTTTTTGAATAAGTCATCTGATAGTCGAAATTATAATGTCTTAGCATGATTAAATATTTAGATAATGTGCTCCTTATATTTTCTTTGCATAATAAACTTATAGAAATACTCACTCTACAATGGATCTTAGACGAGACTCTAATACCATCATAGAAATTTGGCCAAACTCATCATAACAAAACTAACTTGTAAGGTGATGATTGCCCCCACATGTTCAGATCTTCTTTTATCCTATGTGAGACTCTTTAATAAGATAAAGGGTCATGAAGGTATGATTTAAACACAATTAAGACAAGGACGTCATCGTTTAACTGAATCATTACGTCCTTGTTTGCAAAACAAGTTAGGAAACTGGTAAGTGAGATCATAAATGTTGTGAAAAGTGTCAGATGATTTTGATGAAAAGTTTTCGTTCTTGTTGTTCTTTGAGGTTGAATTATGTTGCTATGTTTGGTAGTTTGTTTTGAGTATGATTTTTATTTTGTCTTAAGGATATAGTATGACATGTGAATAATGTAATGAATGGTTGATGGTTGATGTTACATTACCTCATTGAAAATGATGTTACATGTGTGTTCACGAGATGGATAAGAAGAATAAGAGTAAATTTCATATTTCATCCTTCAACTCAAATCAACATCTTTATTAGTTAGAAAGTAAATAAAAATAATAACTTGTCAATGGTATTAATTTGTTGTATCTGTGTAAGTAGTTACAAATTCTTACAAGGATGTGAGTTCAACTTTTGTTGTCACTATTAGGATTTCGTTGATGGATAATCTTTGAGTATCTATGTAAGCGTTGGCTGAGCTTTGCGGCTTGTTATAACCTTAGTGAAGCTCTCTTGAACCCAACTTACCTCAACTTTATTTTATATAAAATAATCGGTTTTGAATATTTTTGTAAAATTTATTCTATTATGTTACGACATTTTGTCGATATACAACAATCTTGACTAAAACAATGTTCTAAAAATTGAACCGCAAATTAAAATAGTTAGAGTTATGAGTTATTATTATTTAGTTTATTCAATCAATTCAACCACGGTTGACTCGTTGACAAATAAATAGATAAAAAGGTATTAAAAAAACTAAATAAATTAAAATTCAGCTGAAGCAACTATAATTCAACTTGATAATACAACTAAAATTAAACTAATCGACAAATTGAAAACCAAAAACGAGGTTGTTGTTGTTGAAGGTAAGGTGGAAAAAGGGATTTGAAAGGATGCAACAACATCAATAGAGGCAAGGAGAGGAAGGAGAAGAAAATGAGATATAGTGTTGAGAGATTATGATAAAAATATGTATTCCTATCAAATCTAACGGTAAAAAATAAAACTTGACTATGGTGGAAAAGGAAAGTTTATTACTTCTCGATGCCAAATGCCACATTGTGATGTCTTCCTTGAAGATAAATAATATCACAAGAAATGGGGGGTTTGAATTGTGATGTAATAAAATTTACCTATTAAAATTTTCTCAACAAACAGGTTAGTAATTAATTGAAAATTAAAATAGTGATTGTGAATGTGTGTGAACAATATAAATGTAAATGAGATAAGGAAGAAAGATCACACAAAAGAGTTATTCTGGTTCACCCAACGTAGGTTAGTCCAGTCCCCACAATACTTGTGAGATTTTCCACTAGGTAGTTGAATTATGACTTAATCTCAACTCCTTCTTTCTTTTAGATCTTTCTAATCTTTACAACAACTTCTTTCAACCTTCACTTGGTCAAGTCACTTGCCGTTACGAGCAAGGATTTTTACAACCTTTGTGCTTTCTGCACAATTTCAATTTCTTTTACAAGAGTAAGTAGATTTGAAAAGTATTAATCTTCTTCAAAGATTTAATACACGAAAAGAGCAGCTTGCTCAAAACAAAGATATAGTTCTTGAGTGATTTGTAAATAAAGAGGTTCTTGATGAATATGCTCTTTTGTTCTTTTGCTCAAAAGTTGTATGTTCCTCTTGTTGTAGTCTTCTATTTATAAGAGAGGAACTCTTGATGACTTTCTTCCAACTTGCAGCACAATATTTAAATGAGTCTTTGAGATGAAACTGAATCTTTAAAGTTGAGATCGATCACTAAAACTATTGAAGATTTCCTTTGTACTTTGTTACATGCTACGTGAGACATGAGCTTTGTACAACTCATTTGTTTATCAATTCATGTTGTAACTTCAGTCTTGAGCCCAAAGAAAAGGCTTTTGTTGTATTAGGTAGCTTTCCTTGTCATGTTGTGAGGTGACTATAAAGAGAATGTCCAGAGGATCATAGTATTGTATTTGTCTTACGCCCTTGATGTGTTGTTGAATTTATATTGGTCCTTCTCATACTAAGCTTTTTGCACATGATATTAAATATGTTCCTTTTGTGCATATGTATATTTGTAGTAAGCTCTTATGATAAAATATCATTTGTCATGACATATCTTATGCTTCACATATTTATTGCTTTCTTAAATGTAACATTCTCAACATTTTCATTTGCCTTGTACGTGTTTGACTTGTTTTGAACTTAAGTCAACATTTGAGACCAATGTTTGAGATCAATCTCTTTATCATAATTTGGTGCTTTCCTTGGTAATCATAGAATGTTTTTATACCTTTAGCTTAAAAAGAAACACTCAAGAGCACAAGTTAAATGACGAATAAAATCAGAATTAATAAAGTTTAATTTAATTAGTTTGTTATCTTTAAAACTTAAAATAGGAATTTAAATTTTATATCAACATTCGTCACATCTTAGAATCTTTTGAAATAAAATTTCTTACTGCTTTAATCCTCTTGTTAAGGAATTTTGAACTCAAGCAAAAGATAAAGCCAGGACATGACACACTATGAGACCGAATGGTTTAAGGGCAGAGCCTGTGCAACATAAGAGTGTATAAGAATATCTCGTTTCTAATATTTTATGGGCCCTAGGTGTAACACTCCATTTTATATTTTAATTTATTAAAATATGTTAGTAGGTGAAATTAATAAATATTATTATTGGTGCTATTTTTTAAAAATAATGAGTAGTTGTTGAGTGGAAAGTAGTTTGAGAAATTAGATAAAAC